>Ga0209863_10000013_pt1 | contig 126842 bp, 115 predicted proteins | sample OrgsoiDNA2013046_FD_185796 | JGI IMG/M metagenome (GOLD analysis project Ga0209863, IMG submission 185796) | Permafrost soil microbial communities from the Arctic, to analyse light accelerated degradation of dissolved organic matter (DOM) -... | ecosystem: Environmental > Terrestrial > Soil >...
CGGAAGCATTACGTCCGGCGATTGTTGCAGTAGCTGAAAGTTCGCGGGCAAGACTCCAATGATCGTGTAAGGCTTGTTGTCCAGCACACTGTCCTCTCCGCCAAAGCGGCGTTGCCACAATCCCTGGCTGATCACTGCCACGCCCGGTCCGCCCGCCTTGTCTTCTTCGGTTGAAAATGTACGGCCGACTAAAGGATCCACTCCCAGCAGGTGAAACAGGTTGGCATTCGCCATCGCCGCCGGCAGCCGTTCCGGATCGCCTGTTCCGGTAAGCGTCATGTTGAAGTTACGCACCGCGCTCACTTCGGTGAATGATTGGCTCTGGCTCCGCCAATCAACGTAGTTCAGGTATGAGACCGAAAGTATCGGGAATTGCGGAATGCTTTCTGAAAGCAGCACCAGCTTCCCCGGATCTCTGAATGGAAGCGACCTCAACAGCACCGCATTGATGACCGTGAAGATGGCGGAGTTTGCGCCAATTCCAAGCGCCAGCGTGATGATGGCGATGGAGGTGAATCCCGGTGTAAGGCGAAGACGGCGGAAGGCGTAGCGAAAGTCCTGCACTAGGCTGTTCATAACGATCAGGCCACCCATTCTATTGTGCTTCAGGCTTAGACGAGTGGCAGGGAAAAGAGTGAGAGAATTGGTTCAGGAACCATGAGTTACAGGGATGGACTGGAAGGTTCTCAGAATCTTATACAAATCTTCAGCACAAAAAGGTTTAGAGAGATTGTCGTCCATGCCGGCCGCGAGAAACTTTTCGCGTTCTGATGTCATGGCGCTGGCTGAGCATGCAACGATCGGGGTGCGCCGGCGCTCGGCCGCGCGTTCCCGGGCCCGAATTTCACGTACAGCATCAACGCCGTCCATCTCCGGCATTTGATTGTCCATCAGGATCAGGTCGAACTCTTCTTCTTCCCAGGCAGCGATCGCTGCGGTTCCAGTGGCAACCACCCGAACGCCATGTCCCTCACGGGTAAGCAGTTTGGCAGCCAGCTTCTGGCTGACGGGATTATCTTCTGCCAGAAGAATTCGCATTGGCGTTGCTGACGCGGTTGTGGCTTCTTCGCCCTCCACCAACTCCGGTGCCGGCGCTGTCTTGAACTTACAAATAAACTGGAAGGCTGAGCCTTTACCCGGAACGCTTTCCACCGTAAGTTCCCCACCCATCAGGTGCACCAGCTGCGAGCAGATGGAAAGCCCCAGTCCTGTGCCTCCGAACCTGCGCGTTACGCTCGAGTCGGCCTGTGAGAATGCTTCAAAGATAAGTTTCTGTTGGTCTGCTGGAATACCGATGCCGGTATCTGTCACGCGAAAAAGAAGGTCCACGGCTGCCTCGGATACTTCATCAGTTGCTCGATCACCAGTTGGTGAAATGCCTGCTGCCTCCCTGGTCGCTGCGATGATCGCGGGCACATCAGAGCAGCCTGCATCCGAAAATCGCGTGATCTCCAGCCTGACCGTGCCTTTCTCTGTGAATTTGATCGCGTTGCCAATCAGATTGATCAGCACCTGGCGGAGCCTGGCAGGATCGCCGACCAGATAATCAGGGACGTCATCCGCGACAGCGCATGACAGGTCAATTCGCTTATTTTTGGCCTGTGTTGAGACTACGTTGTGCGTTTCACCCATCAGCTGTCGCAACGGGAAGGCGGTGGCTTCCAGGCCAAGTTTGCCTGCTTCTACTTTGGAAAAATCCAGAATGTCATTGAGTACCGTAAGAAGTCCGGCTGCGGATTGACGCAACGTGAGCAGATATTCACGGGATTCTTCCCGGGTTTCCGCGTCCAGCGCCAGCTGCGCCATTCCAAGAATGCCGTGCATGGGCGTGCGGATCTCATGGCTCATGTTGGCCAGGAAGCCGCTCTTGCTTGCGCTGGCAGCCACGGCCGCAGCCTTGGCGGTTTCCAGCTCGATTGTCCGTAACTCGTCTCGAGCGCGGTCACTCAGAACTCTCCAGTAGATCGCATGCAGGCGACGGCCCTGAAGTAGCAGAAAGACAACCATAACAAGCGTGGCCAGGGCAAACATGTTGCCCTCCCGGCCGCCCATGTAAACGGCCCTGACCAGCGTTGGAACAAACATCAATGAAATGTGCAGGAGAAGCAGCCGGAAATACGGCGTCATGGAAATGGTTGAGCCGGATGCATTGCCCACCATAAACATCATCACCATCGCAAAGGTCCAGCTTTCCAGGCCGTAAAACCATACTGCACAGAGATAGAGAGCGCCGCAGCAACCTGAAACCGTTGATACGGAAACGAACACTACGCGGTAAAAAAGCAGCGGGCTCTTGGGATACAATCTCTCACGCACCAGCGCGATCCCCGTCCGCACTGTCATGGCGAATACGCAGATGCAGAGCGATATCCAGAAAATGGCGCCATGCTCGGCGCGAAAAGGCGTTGCCACTCCCAGGATTACGAAAAGTATGGGATAGATATAGACGCCCATCATCAGCCGGGCCACCAGATCCATTGCGGCGGCGTGACGAAGCTTCTCGGCAAGGGCTGGATTCTGTTCTGCCGGAAGTTTGTCGTACTGAGGTTGCAGGTAACTCATGCGTCTACATGCTGATATCGGCAGTTAAGGAGATTTCCTTTACCAGCCACGGCCGGAGCAGCCTTACTATTTCATGATCCCGGCCTTCTTGCTCATTCCCAGCGGCATTGCGCGACGTGCTCCGCTTTCACTGGTACGCAGGCTGCTGGAGTGCCTGCTTAAATGATGGCAGCGGTTTTTCACCTTGTACCCTTAATACCATTGAATATTGGAACCAGATATAGGCTGGTGTGGGGCCAAGCTCGTCATAATTTTCGTTGAAGAATTTCTTCTCTTCCTGACCTTCAGGCAGAGGGTTCGGCAGTGCGGGCCAGATCGTGCTCATTCTTTTTTCGGTTCGCTGCATCAAGTCCGGATCTTTGAATCGCCAGTAAGCGGCTGCAATCCGGTTTGCGCCATATTCCACTGCGTAATGGTTTTCACCGGTCTTGTGTTGGCAGGCTTGCCACCAGTGGCTCAACTCATGGATGAACACCCAGTGATGCACGCTGTCTTCGAACATCTCCTCGCCTGTACGCCCTTTGCCCATTGCCGAGGCCAATCGCGCAAACCTGGCTTGTTGATCTGGCGGCAGTGATGACCAAACGGCAATGTGTAGCAGGTTCCCATCATCTTCATAACGGCCAAAGGACGGAGGGTTGTCCAGAACAATAGCCGGCGCAGCGAGACCCGGCTTAAATCCCTCGTCTTGCACTTGTTTCACAAAGGAGTCCCGCAAGGCGGTCAGTTTCGCCATCACGGCTTGATCAGAAACATTTTGCACCGCGGCCGGAGATGCCGATTGAACCGGCAAATTCACAGGTACGGCCACAAGTGAAGAAATCATGGCGAGCAGGTACCAGGCTTTGAGATACATCGGTGAATACTAGCAAACTGGCAAATTGGCGTCCACGCATTCACCGTGCGTCACAAAAAACGCGCAAGTGAATCTGTTCAGTTGCTTAGGCATCCAACTACAATCGTTGTTTCATCAATGGCAGTCTCTCCGCTTCATTCCGACCCGCTCCCCAAGATAGGCGCTAACAGGCCTCACATGTCGCGAGGGTTACTGTGGATGATGAGCATTGCGTCCGGCGCAGCCGTGGCCAATCTTTATTACAACCAGCCAATGCTGGCAGCCATGGCCCGCACTTTTCACGCCGACCCTCACGCAATTGGTCTGGTCGCCACATTCACTCAGGCGGGATACGCCCTGGGCATGCCTCTGTTCGTTCCTCTGGGCGATTTCATGGAGCGTCGCCGTCTGGTCGTAATGCTGTTCATGGCCGTGGCATGTGCTCTTTCCGCTGCCGCGCTGGCGCAAAATCTTCCCTGGCTCGTGATTGCCAGTTTTTTTATCGGCCTCACAACGCTGATCGCGCAGATCATGATCCCCCTGGCAACCGAACTTGCTTTACCGAAAGACCAGGGCAGGACCATTGGATCGCTCATGAGCGGCATCCTTCTCGGCGTGCTGTTGGCCAGAACGATCAGCGGCTTCGTGGCTGCTCACCTGGGCTGGCGAGACATGTTTTGGATCGCCGCCGCTATGGCTCTGTTGTTCTCAGCGCTGCTCGCGTGGCGGCTGCCTCACGTTCCCCCGCACGGCGGCCTCACTTACAGAGAGCTCATTCGTTCCATCGTGAAGCTGGCTTTGGAAACGCCAAAGCTCCGCCAGGTTTCCATGACCGCCGCCATGATCTTTGCCAGCTTCAGTTGCTTCTGGACTACGCTGGTCTTCTTGCTGGAACGGCCTCCTTATCACTACGGCAGCCAGGCCGCAGGCTTGTTCGGATTGATCGGCGCTTCCGGCGCCTTAGCTGCACCGCTCGCCGGCAGATATTCTGATCGTCGCGGCCCACGTTTTGTGGTGGCGATTGCCATCGCCACGGTGCTTGCTTCCTATCTCGCTTTCTGGGGATTAGGTCTGCATCTCTTCGGACTGGTCGTCGGCGTGATCCTTCTCGATGCCGGCGTGCAAGCAGCCCAGGTGGCGAATCAGTCGCGCGTTCTGGCCATGCGTCCGGACGCACGCAACCGCGTCAATACCATCTACATGATCTGCTACTTCAGCGGAGGCTCGCTGGGTTCTCTGGTCGCCGCATGGGCGTGGAGCCGCTGGCAATGGAACGGCGTGTGCGCAGCCGGTATCCTGTTCGCAATTCTGGCCGGCGCAGTGTTCATGCTGCGTGTAAAAGACTCGCCCGCACAGAAACTGGCGTAAATGAATACCAGAACCTTGCTCCAGCAAACCGCTCATCGCACCGCACCCATGCCCTCGGGGCCTTGGATCATGGTGCAGAAGTGGCACGATCTGCTTTTTGCTCACTGGACCATCCCAGTCGAAAAACTCCGGCCACTCGTTCCGGGCGAACTGGAACTTGACCTTCGTGACGGCAAGGCCTACCTCGCCGTGGCGCCGTTCTGGATGAGCGGCATACGCGGTCGAGCCATGCCGAAGTTTCCCGGCGTGCATACCTTTGCTGAACTCAACGTAAGAACCTACGTGACGTACAAAGGAATTCCCGGCGTTTATTTCTTCAGCCTGGACGCTGCCAGTCGCATCGCCGTAAAAGGTGCACGCCGGTTTTACTCACTACCTTTATTTCTTCGCCAGCATGTCGATACAAAATCAGGGTGAGCGCCTTCACTATTCAAGCTCGCGAATCGACCATCCTCGCCCCGCTGAATTGCGCGCTCAATATTGGCCGGTGTCTCAGCCGTTGGTTCGCGAACCGGAATCGCTGGAAGCCTTTCTCACTGAACGCTACTGTCTTTACACCGTAAGCCAAGGCAGAGTCTACCGCGCTTACATCCATCATCTTCCGTGGCAACTTCAGGATGCTCGCGCAGAGATTGAAGTGAATACCATGGCTCGGGCCGCCGGTCTGGAATTGCCGGACGAAAAGCCGTTGCTGCATTTTTCCAAATTGATGGAAGTCTTGATCTGGTGGCCCCAAAGAGTCGATTAAGCCTGCATTTTTGCCTGATTCCACCCTTGTCCCTGCTCTGGCCTGATGCTAACCTTCCTAGCCAATGAGCACTCCTGATCCGGCCCGAGCCGTCGCCAAATTTGTCCTTCCCAATCCGGAAACATTTTTCAAGGCTCAGGCGCGGAATCGTCGCGCTACATGGCGCATGAGCGCGTTATGTGTTTTCGCGGCATTCGTAATGGGTATTCCGCTCACTCTGGTGCTCACGCCGCTGCTCTACGCGCTCACGTTGGTAGGCGCGGACATCATTAACTATTTCTCTCCCCTTCCCGCCGAATTCTGGAGAACTGTTGATAGCCTCTCCAGCACCGCATACAGGGCGGCTGATTACTTCATCAACAACCGCGGCGCCCTTGACACCAACGAACTTATCCTGGCTGCTGTCCTCATGCTGGCGCCCGGCATGCTTCTCGCCTTCGTTCTGTGGATGGGCATGCGCATCCTCTTCCGTCATGGCGGCGTGGGTGGCACGCTGGCCAGCCTCAGTGCGCGCGAACCGAATCCATCTGACCTGAAAGAACTCCAGCTTGCGGACGTGGTGCAGGAGATGGCGATTGCCGCCGGATTGCCTGCGCCCCGATTGATGCTGCTGGATACTGTCGGCGCCAACGCCGCTGCCATCGGCACCTCGGCGGCCGACGCCCGCATCGTCATCTCCAGGCGGCTGATTGATGATCTCGATCGTGACCAGCTTCAGGCGCTCATGGCCCACATGATCGGCTCTATCAGCAATGGCGATCTCAGCATCGCCTTCACCGTAACCAGCGTCTTTGAAGCCAGTGGTCTGATTGTCGCGTTGATCAATGCGCCGTTCGGGAAACAATCTCGCAAGACACTCTGGCGATTGATCCGCTACGCATTTCGTGGCGGTGGCCGCGATGCTCAAATGGTGGATGCTGGCGAAGTCGCTGACTTGCTCGCCGACACCCTGGACACGGATAACTCTGACGTTGACCAGTTCTTCAACCGCCAGAATGGTGGGCTCATCCACAAGGCCCTCAAGGCGATTTTCTTTCCGTTTGTCATTACCAACGCCGCCGTCAAGATGACTCTGTGGGCATTTACCCAGATTCTTCTCGGTCCTGCCATGGCTTTGCTATGGCGTACACGGCGTTATCTGGCTGACGCCAGTTCGGTGGAGTTCACACGCAATCCTGAAGCTCTGGCCACCGCGTTGCAGCAACTGAGTGAAGACAATAACGGCATTGCCGGCGCTGGCTGGGCCTCGCATCTTTTTGTGGTGAATCCCAAAGGCGACACCAGTTTGCGTGGTGCGCCGCCCGCGCCCGCGCGCCAGGAGAAGATGTTGGATGCATGGCGCTCAACCGCTTCCACCGGCTACATTCCCGCAGCCAGAACTCCCGATGCGGACAGCACGGAATGGAGTCGTGGACGTCTGGAAATGATGGATACGGACAAGGCGGCGGCGACAGGCAATCCAATGGCAGCCACTCGCATGACGGCATTCGCAAAACTCATGGGAAGCACTCCCGAGTTTGGGTTCCATTACGTTCCTGATCCTGAAGACTACGAAGCAGCCAAGCGGGGCGATGCCACCGCCATCGAGCACATTCGTCTTCTAAAAGAAGCGCAGGCACGCGACGAGCGCCCGTCAACCGCCAGCCGCCGCGACGGGTTGCAGTCGCAGAGCTTCCTGTCATTCCATCCGCCGCTCGGCAAACGCGCAAAACGCCTGCAAAAAATGGGATCGCGTCTGATGGCGCCGGAGAACCAGTACGGCTTCGGCTTGAAGATCGTCATGTTCCTGCTGTACCTGATCATTATTCCGGCATTCACGGTTGCGGGCCTGGCTGCACTGTTTGCGGTTGGGATGATGATTATGCTGAACCTGATGTTTCTTGGTCTGTGGCTCACCGTGATCCACTGGGCGTTCGGCCAGGATTGGGCCGGCAATTATCACGGCTTTATGAAGGTTGTGGATCAGATCGTAAGCGCTATCAGCTCCGCCCAGCACAGGCGCTGATAGCCCCGAATTTTCTAGGAGGCAAGGTTGTTCCTTTACCTTTTGATCGTTGTCATCGTGCTTTTGCTGGTCTTCTTGTACAAGACCTACAACGGCCTCATCTCCATGCGTAACAGCCTGCACAACGCGTGGTCGGATATTGATGTGCAGCTCACCCGCAGGCATGACCTTGTTCCGAACCTGGTGGAATCAGTCAAAGGCTACATGTCCCATGAGCGCGAGACACTTGAGGCCGTAACCGCGGCCCGTTCCGCCGCCATGCAGACCGGCGGAGATATAGTCAGCCGTGGCGTGGCTGAAATGGCCCTGGGCAATGCAGTCGGTAATCTGTTCGTGAAGGTGGAGCGATATCCGGAATTAAAAGCCTCGCAAAATTTCATTCTGCTCCAGGAACAGATTACTTCCACGGAAAACCGTATTGCCTTTGCCCGCCAGCATTACAACGAGACGGTCCGGCAGTTCAATACCAAGATCGCTGTTTTTCCCAGTAACCTGATCGCCGGTGCTTTTGGTTTTACTGAAGAGAAACTTTTCGAGATGGACGCAGGCGAACGGGCCAACGTCGCCGTGAAGATATGAGCACATCCGAACTGCAACCGTCGTCGGGTGCCACATCACCGATGAGACTGCTCCAGATCGTCCTCGGTATCATCAGCATTTTTGCCGGTGTTCTCCTTGGGTTGCTGATGGTTCGCGGATTAATTCTGCCCGGCAATTTGGCGCGCGATGCCTGGAACATCAGCGGAGTCTTCGTCTTTTGCCTCCTTGCTGTATTCCTGGTATGGATTGGAACACGCGCCGTTCGTCGCGGTAGAGGTCGCACAGTGCCGAAACCAACCATACGGTGGGGCAGCATGCTCGGAGGTGTCTGGTTGATATTTTTCTCTCTTCATTCACACTTTCATCCCGGTTCAAACGCATACAAAGCGGAGAGCGTAGCTGAGTCGTTCGGGATGTTGATGGGAACACTCCTCATGACAGCTGGAGGAATCATGTTGATCGTGAGTTCTCTGAAAGCGGTGTGGCGCAAAGCCCATGTGAGCACAAGTCAAACGGGCTTTCAGGGTTAAGTTGAATCGGAAGTTGTAAAGAATGGGTAGAAGGCTTTTCCCGCTAATTGCTTGAACCCATGGGGTGGAACAGGCCGAAATTAGAATTTCTTCACACTTCATCCAAATTTGTGATCTACATCACATTTTCTTATTACCAAACTGTGACAATCGCCTGCGGATAACAATGTCACAATTACTTCATGAATATTGATCCAATCATTATCCAGGGTGGCATGGGTGCCGGCGTTTCTGACTGGCGTCTGGCCCGCGCCGTTTCAAAGCTGGGCCAGCTTGGCGTGGTTTCCGGGACGGCGTTAGATCAAATTCTTGCGCGCCGGTTGCAGGATGGCGATCCCGGCGGCCACATGCGCCTCGCGTTCGGCCACTTTCCTTTTCCAGCGATGGCGGAAAAAATCTGGCAGACGTATTACATCGCCGGCGGCAAGCCGGAACACGCGTCATACAAAAAAGTGGCGATGCACACAAAGAACAGTCCGCGTGAATTGCAGGAGCTGTGCATTGTCGCCAACTTTGTTGAGGTATTTCTGGCGCGTAAGGGACACCGCAATCCTGTCGGCATCAACTATCTGGAAAAACTCCAGATGCCGCATCTGCCCTCACTCTATGGAGCCATGTTGGCTGGTGTTGGCTATGTCTTGATGGGTGCAGGCATTCCGCTGAAAATTCCCGGAGTGCTTGATCTACTGGCGCAACACCAAACGGCGACCTACGAGCTTTATGTAACTGGCGCTCTGCCCGGCGACGACAACACCATGACGTTCACCCCGCGCGACTTCATGGAACTGAATCTGCCGCCGCTCACCCGCCCGAAGTTCCTGGCCATCATCGCGTCGAATACGCTCGCTACCACCATGATCAAGAAAGCCAACGGACGTGTGGACGGATTTGTCATTGAAGGTCCCCGAGCTGGCGGCCACAATGCTCCGCCACGGGGCAAGCTGGCGCTGGATGAATCTGGCGAACCGGTGTACGGAGAGCGTGACCAGGTTGACCTGAAAAAAATCAAAGAGCTGGGGGTTCCCTTCTGGCTGGCCGGAGAATACGGATCCGCGGAAAAGCTACAGGAAGCGCTGGCAGCGGGAGCCACAGGTGTTCAGGTGGGAACCGCGTTTGCCTTGTGCGACGAATCAGGTCTGCTTTCTGCATACAAGAAAGATTTGCTGGCCAAGGCCGTTCGTGGAGAGGCAGAGGTCTTTACCGATCCGCTGGCTTCACCGACGGGCTTTCCTTTTAAAGTCGCCCAGCTCGAAGGGACGCTTTCTGACGCTCATGTTTATGCGGCGCGTCCCCGTATTTGTGACCTCGGATTTCTTCGTGAAGCCTTTCGCACCGAAGATGGCCAGGTTGACTATCGCTGCCCGGGAGAACCGGCAACACTCTTCGCTTCCAAAGGCGGAAAGCTGGAGAGTACCGTGGGAAGAAAATGTCTGTGCAACGCGCTGGTAGCCAACATCGGATTGCCGCAGATTCGAAACGGAAAGCATGTGGAACAGCCATTGATCACAGCGGGCGATGATCTCAGGCACGCGGCGCAGTTTCTTGCTGAAGGTCGGCTCTCCTACAGTGCAGAATGTGTAGTGGCAAGGCTGCTGGGCGCTGTGGTGAGCGCTGATGCGCCAGTGATTGAGGTTCCCGTAGGCAAGTAAGTTATGGCTTGGATACCGTTCTCGACTGTGAATACATCGAGATGCATTCTAAAAAGTGTGAAGGATGTGTTGAGAACGATCTTTTGAGAAACGATCTGTTGAGAAACGATCTGTGAACAATGTTTCGGAAACGTTACACATGAATGCCTGCTCCACCCCGCGGGTAAGACAAGAAAACAAAAAGGCCGGCGAGAGTGACCTCGCCGGCCTTGAATGCATGAAGCAAGTTTCCGTCCGGCATCGCCAGCAGACGAGCGCTAAGCGTGAGCGGCACGCGTCTTTGGCTTCTTCGCCGGTTTGTGACCGCCGATGATTTTAGGCGTGCTGGGTTTAGCTGATGTTGCCGGCGCGTCAGAGCCGGGAATCATTGCCTGCGTGTAGTTTCCAAGATGGAGCGAAGGCAGGAAGTTCAGGTCTTCATAGACCGGCATCAGTTCATTTGCGCCGTCCATTTTGCCTACGCCGGCCAGCCAGGTAGCGTCTTTTCCGGCTGCCGCCTGCCAGATGGAAGCAAGAGTCCGGATGCCGTCGGCAATGCAGGTGATGGTGCCCTGGCCGCAATCGTTCCACATGGGATCAAGGACCGATGCGACTTTGGTTGGGCTGGAATGCGCACCGGGACGGGCGTTGTTGTAAGAATCGCAAATTTTCTCAGGCGGCAGGGCGACATGGCAGCGCTGCATGAGACGCACAACCTCAAGCGCTGCGTCATGGCCGGTGGCGATGTCAGCGGGAGTAAACTGCTGGCTGGTGAAGATCTGGTCAATGCCGGATGCAATCTCATCGGCGAACTTCTCCACCATGTTGTCTTCATAAGTGGAATGCACCCCGGTGGATGAGCCGTTGAGCCCGTCAGCATGCTGGGAGCAGTGGAGAGGCTGGCAGGCGTCGCCAACGTAATGGGCGATGACGCCGGCGGCGCAGAGAAAGCTTTTGGCATCTTTCGCGGCGGCAAACTTCTGCAGTTGAGCAAAGATCTGCCACACTCGAAATGGAATGGAGCCGTTAGCCAGAGGGCCTTTGCCTTCGGTGGGACCGGGCGATGTTTTGTAGAAATTCATCCAGGTGGACCATTGCAGGCTGCTTTCGTCCTTGGCGAAAAGATCGAGAAGGGTCTCGCCATCTTTACCGGGCAGATCCATGTCGGCAAAATGGTTCCAGTTTTCCTGAGCACGAGTGACAGAGCGCTTCACACGATTGACGTTGGTTTTCCACACGACGTCAGGAACATCAGAGAGTGGAACAAAATTAGCCGCCTGCAGGTGAGTGGCAGTGAGAAGCTGTTTATCATCGCTGAAGCTGATGTTGTCCAGATTGTCGAGCAGGAACTTGCGCAATGTTTCGTCGGTTGCCTGGAAGCATGCCTGCTGGGCGATCTTGAAGTGGCCCACGGCGCCCCAGTATTGCGTGTGCTCAGCACGGAAATCACTGATGATGTCCAGACCAAGTTCGCGGCAGATAACGGCGACGGAACTGGCCAGACAGAACTGGAGATAGCTTTCATCCTGAGGACTATTACCAAGACGCTGGCCACCCCATTCCAGAGCAACAGGACGAAGGGCTCCGCCGGTTTCTTCAGGATCAAGGCACCAGAGAGTGCCGGAATCCCCGGGCATGGTCATGAGAGGAGTCTGGGTTTCAGGTGCTTTCGATGTCTTACGTTTGGCGCCGCTGTCCTCTTCGTCACGTTTGCTGTTGGTGCGGCTGCCGATCAGGAATTCTGAAACATATTCCCGTCCGCCCATGCTCTTGTAACGGTAAAAGAGCGCGCGAATTTCACCGCAGATATCGCCACTGACAGCGCCATGGGCAACAACGTGGAAACCAATCCAGTCCAGGGAGGCTGTATCGGCGCTGAATTCCACCATGTCCTGAATGAATTTTCCATTCACTGTGGCTTGCCACCTGCTGACGTCAGTGATCCGGATAAGTCCGGCATCCAGGTGGACAACGGTGTTGCGGCCGGGGAAATTTTCATAGACTTCGGCAAACGGACGCTCGCCAAGTTGCTGGGAACTTTCAGTCACGCCCACAACGCTCGGGATGCCATTGAAAACAGCCTTAACGTCGCGACCGGTGTTGCCGGCAACATGACGGTTGGTGAGGGCAAAGTAGTCGATACCGTCAGAAACAATGCAGCCAACGGAGCCCATGCGGCGCTGCCCCTGGGACTCAACGAACACAGGCGAACCACCTTCAAGGGCCGTGGCCATCAGCCGAGATGAATCCACGGTGCGGGCCGGGAGTTTGGACTGGTTGGCTTTGACAACGCAAACCGGCACGATGCGTCCGTCTTCGAGATATAAGAAAGGAGGCACAACGCTTTCAGGATGCTTACGCAAATCCCCCAGGCTCTGCCAGTCCGTGACAAAGGCGAGAACACACGGCCATGACCAGGGACGCACGGTGGAATTTTCAAGCGTGCGTTCACCATAACTGCCGCGCTTTTTGGCGGCGCTGGCGGTCTTGGTGTGGTCGCCGGCATCTGGATCTTCATCCCGGATCAGGTAAAAACCAATCGCGGTGGCGAAGACGTTTTTCTTGTGGACAAGGTGAAGGTGAAACTGGTCACGGGCGTCCAGGAGATCACGAACGCCGAGCGAGTGGAAGCTCCGGGTATAAAGCTGGTCTTCGGAGAATTTTTCAGAACTGCTGCGGGAAATGGTTTTCACGATTTGGCTACCTCAACTTTCAAACGCGCGAGTAGGCGTGAACGGACAGGCAAGCTGCCAGAGGGGGTCGGCGACATTCTATCTCAGGCAGCGGCCCGTTACTTCTAAACAAACGTCATTTTTTCCCTGGTCCCTGCAAGAAAATGCGGGTTAAGCACTAATCCAGGCGACTGTTTCGGAAGGGACGGCCGTCTCCGGCGACCAGCCTCACTTTGTAGGAAAATATAGAGATGAATTCCGTACGGATAGATAAATGGCTTTGGGCAGCCAGATTCTTCAAGACGCGGTCACTGGCCGGCAAAGCTTGTGAGCTGGGCAGGATTCAATCCAATGGACAGCCGGCGAAAGCAGCACGCGATGTGAAGGTCGGTGACATGCTGCGCATAACCAGTGAAGGCGGCGATTTCACCGTGGAAGTCCTGCAACTAAGTGAAGTGCGCGGACCAGCGACTGTAGCGCAGATGTTATATCGAGAGACTGAGGAAAGTAAGGAAGCGCGCCTGAAGGCTGCGGCGGAACGCAAGGCGGCCATGCAATTTGAGCCCATGCCTACAAGCAGGCCGTCCAAGCGGGACCGGCGCAGGATTATTCAGTTTCGCGGCAGAGGATGAAGACGGAGCCGGCGCAAGCGTTTTTGGACGCGCCGTGGAAGGCGCGCCTACGATGGTGAAAAAATCGGTATCTAAACTCTGCCGAACCTTTCGGCTGATCTGGCTTTGGCCCTGGCTGCTTCTTCCTCGCGGTTCTTGGGCGGCGCGGAGGTTTCCAGGGAACGCAACAGACGATTGCAAATGCCGGAAATCTCGTCAATGGCTCCCTCAAACGCAGTTTCATTCGCTTTTGATGGCTTGTTGAATCCCGAGATCTTTCTCACAAACTGAAGTGATGCCGCCCGGACCTCATCGCCGGTCACGGGCGGATCAAAATTGAATAGCGGTTTGATATTTCTACACATGGAAAATCCTGAATTTCTTATTTATGCGGCAATTGCCCGGACAGAAGCTGGACCGCCAATTTTTTTCACGGCCTGTCTGGTAAGAACCACAAACAGTACCAGGAGTATCAGTTGCGCAATGGCAAATGGCGGTTCTTTGCCTTGTGGCGCCAGCGCATGCAACGCTGGAACTTTCAGGAAACTCTGGACTACCAGCACAAAGCAATTGAAGTACAACGCGATGCCCGAGGTGATCACATAGGTCTTCCGCCATGCACCGGCGAGATGAAAGACGTACAGTGAGGCGATGGCAATGGCTAGAACCACGAGTGACAGTGTGCCGACAATGTGCGAAGGCAGAAGGTGCGTGAAGGGAAACAGAAAACCGGTCGCGCTGGTGAGTACTGTGGTTGCCAAAAAGATTGCAGTCATGGTGCCGGGGTTTCTGCCTTTCATCAGGCTGAAGATTACAAGCAGCCCGGATGCGATTCCGATCAGGCTGATGATTACGTGAAGCAGAGTAAAGGTAGCAAGAGACATTCCCAGGACCATTGTTGACTCTCCTTTTATCTGACAGATGGTACGCTCAAGGCGCAAAAGTTTCCATCTTTTCCGTCTGGTGTCACTTGTTGAATGGGGTGGATTTAATTTGCTCCCGCCGCAGCGGACCTGGAAGAGTCTGCGCTGAGGAGATGCTGTACCGTAGCCAGGAGCCGATCGGGATCGCCTTTTGTGAGCTGCATGATGGCATCCTGACAAAATCGAAATCGCCAGCAGAATAAAAAATGGCGCGAACCCCGGCCCGCGCCACTTCTTGCAAGATGCTGAAAAAAATTACTTTGTCTGGAACTGTGCCACCGGGCTCTTGGCTTCGGTACCGGTTCCTTCTCCATGGCCTGAGTCGACAACGTAGTAGTAAGTGGTCTTCGGCTTCAGCTTGGTGATCTTCACGCGATGCATCTGGTGAGGAGTCTTATCGTTGTCGACATAAGGCGACTCAGCCATCTGAGAAAGATTCTTGGCGTCAGTTCCGTAATGGACAACTGATCCACTGGCTGAGTTCGTGGTCCAGGCGACCTGCGCCCAGTCATTTCCAGTCGCTTCGACATTTGGACCATTGGTGATTTTTACCGGAGCATCCTTACCTTCGCCGGCTTCACCTTTGCCGGCGCTGCCGCCTGCACCGGCAGCTTTGGTGGTGAACTGGCCAACCGGACTCTTGGCATCAGTGCCGGTGCCTTCGCCCTGACCGGAATCCACCTGGAAGAAGTAATTCGTTCCCGGCTTGAGGTTCTTCAGATGTACGCGATGATTTTGGGCCTGCGTTTTCTCATTATCCGAATAAGGAGCCTGTGCTGTTTCGCCCAGGTTGTTCTTGTCGGTGCCGTAGCGGACAACCGTGCTGCCGCCGGTATTGGTAGTCCAGGCGATTACCGCCCAGTTGTCACCGACGCCCTCAACTTTGGGCTGGCCAATGATTTTCTCTGCCGCGGGCTTCTGTGCTGTTAACGGCAGTGCAAAAGCCAGCGCTAACATCATCATGAGAAGTCCGTTCCGCTTGTTCCGCATTTCTTGTTTCCTCCGTGTCAATTCAAATGGCGCGGTATGTAAAGATGCGTGAAGCAGAGTTCGTGATGGCCTGGCGTGCGTAAAACGGGCTTTCTACCGCGCAGGTGGGCAACAAACGAGGGCTTGACAGCCAATGTGTACAGTGTAAACATGATGTAGGGGCCAAATTCGCAAGAACCATATGCCGGTAGCAACCAAGCCCAGAAATCTCGTCAAAAAGACCAGCCATGCCCGCTCTCACGCCACGTTGCGTGACCAGATTCGCGATACGGCACGTGAACTTTTTGGACGTGAAGGCTATGAAAGCGTCTCCATGCGCCGGATCGGCACAGAGGTGGGCTGTTCACCCATGGCAATTTACCGCCATTATGAGAATAAAGAAGAGCTGCTGCTTTCCATCTGCGAAGAGACTTTCCTGCACATGATCCGGCTGCTGGATGAGACCCGCAAAGGGCCTGGTACGCGACTGGAGATTCTGCGGCGCTGCATACGAACCATCGTTGACTTTCATATCAGCCATCCCAACCACTACAAGGCAACGTACATGACGGTGCTGCCGCCGGGCCCCGTGGCGGAGCGAAAAGTTGCCATCGGACAAAAGGTGATGGACCGCCTGCGGGCCGGGGTTCGTGAATGTGCTGAAGCCAAAGGCATTGACGTGGATATTGAGATGACCGCGCAAATCATCCGCGTGGCCATGCATGGGCTGGCGAGTTCGCTGATTACCCAGGGACAATGCTATCCGTGGAAGGACCCGGAGCGGATGAAAGATGAAACCCTGGCCCTGGTAACGAAGCAGTTTGAGTAAAATTTTTTTGAGCCCTTGCGTACAGCGTACGCATCTTTTTAGCTGGACAGGTTTACAGCGTAAGCGCCCGGCCGCCTGAGGCGGGGAAAAGGAGCGGAAAAGACATGAGTTCAAATACGTTGCCAGATCCGCTAAGCCTCAGCGCCACCACAAAGCCCGCAGTCCTCAAACCTGCCGTCAATCCGTGGTTCATCGCCATTACAGTAACGCTGGCAACTTTCATGGAGTTGCTGGATACCAGCATCGCCAATGTTTCATTGCCGCATATCGCCGGTGGTCTGGCCGTAAGTTACGACGAAAGCACGTGGGTGCTCACAAGTTATCTGGTGGCTAACGCAGTGGTGCTGCCGTTGAGCGCGTGGCTGAGCCGCGTGTTCGGACGCAAAAACTATTACATGGTTTGCGTTGCCCTCTTCGTGATCAGCAGTTTCCTTTGTGGTATTGCCCCGAGCCTGGGACTGCTTATCTTTTTCCGTGTTCTGCAAGGCATCGGCGGCGGCGGACTGGCGCCGGTGGAACAAGCCATTCTTGTGGATACGTTTCCGGGCGCGAAACGCGCCGCGGCGTTTGCGCTTTACAGTATGGCCATTGTCACGGCTCCCGCAGTCGGTCCGCCACTGGGCGGATGGATCACTGATCATTTTTCCTGGCGCTGGGTTTTCTTCATCAATATTCCAATCGGGCTGGTGAGCTTGATCCTTACCCACCGGCTTGTGTCAGACCCTCCTCACTTTATCGAAGACGTGAAGGCGGCCCGAAGCGGCGGCAAGCTTCGCATTGACTACATCGGCATCGCTCTGATTGCCATCGGTTTCGGCGCTCTGGAAATTGTGCTGGATAAAGGCCAGCGCGAAGACTGGCTGGAAAGCAATTTCATCGTGATTGTGCTCACCATCGCCATTTCAGCCTTGATCGCTGCGGCCGTACATGAATGGCGCAACCACGACCCGGTAATGGAGATCCAGCTCTTCAAAGAACGTAACTTCGCCATTTCCAGCGTCCTTTACCTGACTTTCTTTTTCGTTTTGTTTGGCAGCACGGTCCTGATTCCGCAGGTCCTGCAATCGTTGTACGGTTACACTGCTACAGATGCCGGACTGGTGCTTGGTCCGGGAGCGTTTGTGATTGTGCTGATGGCTCCAATCGTGGTGCGCCTGATACCGAAAATTGGCGCCAAGAAGATGATTGTCTTCGCGTCCATTTTTATAAGCCTGGCCATGTGGCGCTTTGGAACCCTGACACTGGCCTCTGACTATCGCTCTTACGCGTTGGCCCGCGCGCTGCAAGGCGTGGGACTGGGCTTCTTTTTTGTGCCGGTAAGTGTCCTCGCGTATTCCTACCTGCCCATCAATAAGAACAACAAGGCTTCCAGCATTACCAATCTGTTCCGCAATCTGGGCGGAAGCTTTGGCGTTGCGTTTGTCACCACCATGCTGGAACGGCGCACGCAGTTTCATCACAGCGTGCTGGTGCAGCATTTAACCCCGGAAAATCCATTGTTCACGCAAAGGCTGGACAACATTACACGTTACCTGGCCGGCGCGGGCGCAAGTACGGCGGACGCTGCCGTCAAGGCACAAGCTATGGTTGCAGGACTGGCCAACCAGCAAGCGGCTTTTCTTGGGGCCATGGACTGCTTCCGCCTGTTGGGATGGATCATGCTGGCCGGATTGATTCTAGGGTTGGCGACCAAGCCGTTCCGCAGCGGCGCGCCGCCAGCGGAGCACTGAGCTCGTGAGTAAAAGGGAGCACGATGTGAACAAGTTCTACGTAATGATTGCAATTGGGATTTTCGCTGTGGCACAGATATCCGTCGCGCAGCAGAACTCGACGTCGTTTGAGCTGGGCAGCATTGCCACGCCGCGGACCATCAATCCCGCGGCCAACAGCACCACGCCGAGTTCACTGGCTGGACAACAGCAGAATCCGTTTCTCGGTTCGGTTCCAACCGGACAGGCCAGCAGCACGCCGATTGACCTGTCATTGAATGACGCTATTCATCGCGGACTGCAATACAACCTGGGCGTGATTGAAAACCAGGCTTCGTTGCGCCAATCACAGGCGCTGCGCCTGCGCGCTTTGTCAACCATGATCCCAAGTGTCTCTGGATTGTTGCGCCAGAATCTTGATCAGCTCAGTACGGTTGCCATCGGTCTGAAAATTCCCGGCGTGCCGAGGTCCACCGGACAGTTCAGCTATCAGGAGAGTTATCTCACCTTTTCTGATACCGGATTGAACTTGAACTCGCTCTATCAATACAAGGCTTCACGGCTGGACGCGGAAGCACAAAGATTGTCTCTGGAAGACGCCGGCAACGTAGTCGCACTGGCGGTGGGAACCGCGTACTTGCAGGTTGAATCGAGCGAAGCGCGCGTGACCACCGCGAAGGCAGAGCTTGATTCCGCACGCGAACTCGATAGCCAGGCCACGAACCGGGTGAACTCCGGACTCGCGGCGGAAATCGAAGGCTTTCGCGCTACGGTGCAGCGCCAGACCAGTGAACAACGGTTGATCGTTGCGCAGGCAAATCTGGATAAAGACCGTCTCACACTCGCGCGAATCATCGGCTTACCCAGTGGGCAACAGTTCAATGTCACCAGTAAAGCCGGATACCAGTACTGGAACGGCGGCGACCTGCAAGAGGCGTTGAAGCAGGCCCGTACCGAGCGCGCAGACATCAAGAGTGCGCAAGCGACTGCGGGCGCATCGCAACTGAGCAAGAAAGCCGCACAGATGGAGCGTGTTCCGGGCATTAGCGTGAACGGATACTACGGCAGCATCGGAACCAACCTTGGGCGCTCTGATCCCACCTATCAGTTAGTGGCCACAGTCAACCTGCCGATCTTCACCGGCGGACGAATCCGATCAGAGATACAGAACGCCGCAGCGCAGCAGGACCGCAAACAGTCAGAGTACGCGGACATTGTTGGCCGTGTAGATTACGAAGTCCGCAATGCCTTTACTGATTTGCAGGCCGCGGATAGCGCGGTAAAGGTCGCCGAGAAGAACACCCAACTGGCGCAACACACGCTGGCGCAGGCGCGTGACCGATTCATGAACGGCGTTACCAATAACCTTGAAGTCATCCAGGCGCAGCAGGATGTTGCTGCGGCCAATGAAAACTATATTTCCAGTCTTTTTGCCCACAATCTGGCCAAGCTTACGCTGCTGCGCGCTTTGGGTTCAGCGCAAAAAGACGTGAACAAATATCTAGGGGGGAACTAAAATGAGCACGCAACTGCAGACACCGCGTCCGGAGATTCTTGTTGAAGAGGAAACTGAGCGTCCGCAGCTGGAACCACTTGCAGAAAAGCCGAGAGGATTCTTAGCCGTGATCAAGCAGAACCGTACAGCGCTGTTGATTGGGGCCGTTGTGGTTGCGCTGGTTGCCGCCGCCTTTGCGTGGGTTTACTTCTCCTCCTATGAGAGCACCGATGACGCGCAGGTTGACGGACACCTGCATCCCATCAGCGCGCGCATCAACGGAACCATCCTGCGCGTGAATCCGGAAGTGGAAGACGGCCACTTTGTGCAGGCTGGGACGGTGCTGGCGGAAATTGATCCCGCGGATTATCAGGCAGAGCGTGAACGCGCACTGGCCGACTATAACCGGCTGCAGGCAGGCTCGCGGGCGGCTGATCAGGACATCAGCGTGATCTCTTCCGGCAGCAATGGACGCTTTGATCTGGCCAACGCCGCGGTGAGTGAAGCCGAAGATGCCGTGGCATCAGAAAAAGCAACACTGGAAGCTGCAGATGCAAAGCTGGCCCAGGCGCAGGCGAATTACACCCGTGCAGAAGCGGATCGCGCTCGTTATTCCAATCTCCTTGCTAAACATGAGATATCGCAGTCTGAATACGATCGCGTGGCCACTGAAGCAGACACGGATAAATCTGCGGTCGTGGGGGGAAAGGCGGATATCGCAGCAGCCAAACAGCGGGTATCAGCGGCACAAAGCCGGTTGATACAACGCAACGCTGACGTGCTGGCGGCGGGCTCAGCTCCTCAACAAATTGCGTCGTCAAAGGCCAAGGCTGCGGCGGCGTCTTCGGATGCAGTTCGCGCCAAAGCGCAGCTCACCACGGCGGACCTGAACCTGGGCTACACAAAAATCATTGCGCCGGTCAGCGGCATCATCGGCCGCAAGACGATCGAAGAAGGCCAGCGCGTACAGCCCGGACAGCAGTTGCTCACCATCATCCCAGTCGATGGTTTGTGGGTGACAGCCAATTTCAAGGAAACCCAGCTGCGCAAGATGAAGCCGGGACAAGCAGTAACGGTTTATGCTGACGCCACCGGGGAAGATTATCGCGGACATGTGGATGACCTTGCCGGAGCCACGGGATCGCGCTTCAGCCTTCTCCCGCCGGAAAACGCGACTGGAAATTATGTGAAGGTGGTGCAGCGCGTGCCGGTACGAATTGTTCTCGAGCAGGGCGAGAACGGAGACCATCGCCTGCGGCCGGGAATGTCAGTGGAACCGAAAGTCAGGATTCGATAAGCATGCCGGCGAAACTGTATCTCGAAGACCTGCACGTTGGACAACGATTCACTTCGGATACCTACGTGATCACTGAGAAACAGATCAAGGCCTTTGCGGAGGAATTTGATCCGCAGCCGTTTCATCTCGACAATGCTGCCGCGGAGAACACGGTGTTCCGTGGACTGGCGGCCAGCGGCTGGCACACGGCGGCCATCGCCATGCGGTTGCTGGTGCAGAGCGGATTGCCACTCGCGAACGGCATTATCGGCATGGGCGGAGAACTTTTATGGCCTATGCCAACGCGCCCGGGTGACACGCTGCATGCTGAAAGCGAAGTGCTGGAGATCACGCCGTCAAAGTCCAAGCCGAATCAGGCAGTGGTGCGTGTGCGCAGTACCACGTTGAACCAGAACGGACAAGCGGTGCACCAGTTCACCTCAAGGGTGCTGGTGTTCAAGCGGCCCGCCGCTTAGCTTTAAGCAGAACAGTCAAAATGAAGATGAAGATCACAAGCCCTGAAAGTACAGGCAGCAGGTGTGCCCAAGGTGAATGGGTGAAGCGAAGGAAAACCGGCATGAACCGAGCCATGCCCCAGAAAATGACAGCAAAAGCTGCGGCTGCAATCAACGCGGCTGACAATCCGACATAAATTCTTCGGGATGACTCGTCTGCCATTGTTCACCTTTCGTCAAGGCTTGGGTTCGGCTCTACGTTCATTCGCGCCATTCGCGGCTAACCCTGCTTTTTGTCAGAATCCCGGCGGTCGTTCTCCCATCACGTTAAACGTTTTCTCCAGCGCAAGGCCAGCCTGCACGATGGTGCCTTCGTCAAAGAGCCGCCCGATGAGCGTGACGCCATGCGGGACCCGGCGTGGCGGTGAAAACTTCGGTAACGGATGGGCGGGATCAGGAGCCCAGTCACTGCGTGCTTCCGCCACCTCAACAAAACCTGCGCGCAACGTAAGTGAAGGATGGCCGGTAAAGTTAGTGATGGTCAGCATCTCGTCGCGCAATGACGGGACCAGCAGCATATCCACTTGCGAGAACACGCGGGCCATCTCTACGGCCACTTTGCGGCGCAGGCGATCACTCTGCACAAAGTCGACGGCGGAGAGGAATCGCGACTGGCGGAAGAGATTCGGCCATGCATCCGGAACCTGCGCTTTGAGTTGATCAACCTGATGCGAGAGTGTCAGCTCTTCAAACGCCGCTGCGCCTTCGGCAAACAGAATGACCTGGAGGGAATCATACGGCCAGTCAGGAATGGAAACTTCCACCGGAACCATGCCAACTTTCTTGATCGCCTCAAGCGCAGCGCGATCAACATCAGTGGCAGGAGCTTCTTTCATCCATGCGGGGAAGTAGCCAACGCGCAGGCCCTTCACCGGCGCTGGCGCGTTGTAATCCAGCTTGCTTGGCACACTGTTCACATCGCCCGGATCAGGCCCGGTGATTGCATGGAGAACGAGCATGCCATCTTCCACGTTGCGCGTCATCGGTCCAAGCTTGTCGAGTGACCAGCAAAGCGTCATCGCTCCGTTGCGGGGAACACGGCCGTATGTGGGGCGAAGTCCGGTGACGCCGCAGCGCATACTGGGGCTCACAATGCTGCCGCCGGTTTCGCTGCCTATGGAAAACCCCACCAGCCCGGCTGCAGTCGCGGCACCCGGACCAGCGCTGGAACCCGACGCGCCTTCTTCCGGCAGCCAGGGATTTACTGTCTGTCCGCCAAACCAGATATCGTTGAGCGCCAGTGCGCCCAGGCTGAGCTTGGCCACCAGAACGGCGCCTGCGTCATTCAGGCGCTTGACCACCGCTGCGTCAGCCGTGGGAATCCGATTGCGAAATGGTTCCGCGCCATAAGTGGTAGGAATGCCCGCGGTGTCGAGCAGATCTTTGCCGCCCCAGGGAATTCCATGCAGAGGTCCGCGATATTTTCCCGCTGCAATTTCCTGGTCAGCTTTTTGTGCCTGGGCCAGCGCATGCTCTTTGGTCAGCGTGATCACGCAATTCAGCTTGGGATTAAAACGCTGCAAGCGGTCAAGATAGATATTCGTCAATCGGACAGAAGTGATCTGGCGCTTCTCCACCCAGCGCGCCAGATGTGTGAGCGGCGCAAATGCGATGTCCTCATCTTTACCGGGTAGTGGCCCCGGATCAGGTTTGCTCCAGATGAATTGATCACGCGCAGGCAGCGTCTTTTCGCCGGGCAGAATTGGGTTCCACAATGAATACGGAGAGACCGTCGATTCAATCGCAACCTTTTTCGGCCCGGTACGCCGTTCATAGAGCGGAGCCATGGCGCTGCGCCAGTTGCCGGCAGCCTGTTCACGCTCAGCGGCAGTCATTTGCACCTGGGCCAGCCTTTCGGCTTCGGCAAATGTGGCCGTTGATACTTCCGGTCCCACCGATGGCGCGGTGCCAAAAGCGGGCGGCGCACCCGGCGTAGCAGGTTGTGATGTTGGAGTTTCAGCTTTCTGGTCCGCAGGCTTTTTTGTATCGGGTGTCTGTGCTTCAGCTCGGGCGGCGATGGTGGCGCCTAAAACGGTCAACGATGCTTCGGTCAAAAACTGCCTGCGCGATTTCGACATGAATTTCCTCCGCGCCAGATTATAGCTGCCCTGAGCCAGCACATGAATCCGTAATTCCCGGATCAATAATTGGCTTCCAATTCCGGCGAATGGCCCTGTTTGTAAATAAGCATGGTCCGCTCAAAAGACATCACTTCTACGCCATTTTGGTTCACGCCGCGCGTAAGCACAGTGACAATGCCCTGGGTTGGCCGGCTTTTTGATTCGCGTTTGGAAAGCACCGTAGATTCTGCGTAAAGAGTGTCACCGGCGAAAACAGGAGCGGATGCGCGAACCTTGTCCCATCCCAGATTAGCCACAACTTTCGCGCTCACGGTACGCACGCTCATGCCGGTAAGCAGCGCGAGAGTAAACGTACTGTCCACCAGCATCTTCTTCCATTCGGTTTTCGCGGCAAACTCCGCGTCAAAGTGGACCGGTTGCACGTTCATGGTAAGCAGCGTCATCCAGATATTGTCTGTATCGGTTATAGTGCGGCCGGGCCGGTGCTCAAACACGTCGCCAACTTCAAAGTCTTCGAAGTAGAGCCCGGATGTTTCACGATAGTGTTTGGGGCCGAGTTCTCGAAATTGTGATGGGGTTTTGTTCATGGCTTCTCCATGGTGCTGGCTGAGGGCGAGGCAATAGTTTACGGCACAACGATTCCGGCACGGGCCAGGATTGTACGCGCGTTGCGAATGGACGCTGCGTCAACCATGCGGCCGTCAACCTGGCCGACGCCCTGCTGGCTGGCCGCGATCGCCCGGCGGGCCTGATCGATTTCCGCCGCGCTGGGATTAAACACGTCATTGATCACTGCCACATGCGATGGATGAATCGCGCACTTGCCGTGGAAACCAAGCTTCATGGCTGCAGAAGCTTCCTTCTGGAGTCCGTCCTGGTCAGCCAGATTGAAGAATGGCGCGTCGATGATGGGAATTCCCGCGCTTGCGCCGGCCATGACCACGCGAGATCTGGCAAACAGCAGAGGCTCCCATTCCACGGCTGCGCCCAGATCGGCAGCCATATCAGCGGCGCCGAAGAGGAACGCGTCCGGCCGGTAATCACTGGACGCGATCTGGTCAAGAGCTTGAATACCCTGGATGGTTTCAATCAAGGCGATCACCCGTGTCTGCTTCTGAGCCAGGGTAAGCGCTTCCATCACGCGGCGGATAGTCAGCAAAGATTCACTTTTGGGCAGAATCACGAAATCGGCAGTGGCAGAAGACGCGAGAAATAACTGGACGTCGCGATCACCGAGTTGCGAATCAGGCGGGTTGATTCGTACCGCGCAGGGGATATGGTCGGGCGCTTTTGCGGCAAGATAGTCCAGGGCGTTGCGGCGGGCAGTGTCTTTATCTGCGGGTGCCACCGAATCTTCCAGGTCGATGATCAGCGCACCCGCGCCTGTTGCGCTCGCACGGGAAAAAAAATCAGGCTTGGTGCCCGGCGTAAAGAGCCAGCTCTTGATCGAGAGGATCGAAATTTGTGTTGCGGAACCGGGCATGTTCACAAAACGGATACTAAAAAGGATAACGCTCGCTGGATATCACGCTCTCTGCAATATTGCGGCGAAACGCCACTGCGTTGACGGTCTTGTAAGTAGCCAGCTTGCGAACGGTATCTGAGAATCTTTCCGCGGCTGCATCATCGCAGCACGCGCCAATAATGGTACGGGCGGCCGATTCGATGCGGGCAATCGCGTCGCGAAGAAACACTGAGCAGATATCAACCGCGATGGCTCCTTTCCCGCTTGCACTCATCTTGCGGCTGCGAAGCAAAGTGGATTCCATGGCAAATGTCTCCAGCAGGCAGTCAGAAATGTTCATCACCACTTCCTGCTGTTTTTCCAGGTCGGCGCCGTGCTTCTGGTGGGCCAGACCCAGCGTCAGCAGGGCAATTTGCTTTGCATTCTTGACAAGCGAGTCATCGTTAGATGCGGCCTTGGAAGATCCTGCTTTTTCCACCGCCGCTTTCGCGGCTTCCAGCAAACCGGCTTGTCCTTTGGCGGCACGCTTCAATGGCATGCCTGTGATGACGAAGCGATTGATCTCACTGGTGCCTTCAAACAGGCGATTGATGCGCGCGTCGCGATAGTAGCGCTCCACTGCGTAATCTTTGTGGAAGCCATAGCCGCCGTGGATCTGCACACCTTCATCGGCAACGTAGTCGATCATCTCCGCGGCAAAGACTTTCACCATGGAGCATTCGGCGGCGTATTCTTCCACCGCCTTGAGTTCGGCTTTCACGTGATCACTTTCGCCGCCTGCCTGGGCATCGTGCGCAAGCTGGCTATCGATCAGTCCCACCACGCGCCAGACCATGGATTCAGTGGCAAAGATTCGAATCGTCATCTCCGCAAGCTTGTGCTGGATCGCGCCGAAGTTGGCGATGGCTGAGCCAAACGCCTTGCGCTGCTTGGCGTACTTGGTGCTGATGGAAAGAATATTCTTGGCTGCACCCATCACTGCCGGACCCAACTTGAGACGCCCAAGGTTGAGGATGTTGAAGGCGATTACGTGGCCGCGACCAATTTCACCCAGAACGTTTTCCACGGGAACGTGAACGTTATCCAGGTAGATGGCGGTGGTTGAGCTCCCGGTGATGCCCATCTTGTGTTCTTCCGCTCCGCTGCTTACGCCGGGAAAGCTGCGCTCAACCAGGAATGCGGTGAACTTCTCACCCCCAACTTTGGCGAAGATGGTGAACAGGTCAGCCGAGCCGCCGTTGGTGATCCACATCTTCTGGCCGTTCAACACGTAGTGCTTTCCGTCGGGAGTGAGATCGGCCCGCGTGCGAGCCGCCATGGCATCTGATCCCGCAAGCGGTTCGGTGAGGGCGTATGCCGCCAGCATCTCGACCTTTACCAGTTTGGGAAGATATTTTTCTTTTTGCTGCGGCGTGCCGAAGAAAAGAATCGGCAGCGTGCCGATGCCGGTATGCGCGGAGTGCCAGCCGGCGTAAGAAGCATCACGGCCAAGGTGTTCCGCCACCAGCATGGTGGAGGCCAGATCCATTTCCATGCCGCCGAATTTTTCCGGGATGGAGATGCCGGTGAGGCCGAGCTCAGCGGACTTACGCACGATGTCCAGCGCGACGCCGGGCTTCTTGTCGCGTATGGCAGGAAGGTTCGGCTCCACTTCCTTGGCCCAGAAGTCGTCGACGGTCTGTGCGACAGCGCGATGCTCGTCGCTGAGGTCTTCGCGCGTGAAAATCTGGTCTGCGGCAGTTTCTTCCGTGAGGTACGAAATGCCTTTTTTTGTGGGGAGCGTTGTTGTTGTCGTGGTCATGATGGCTCCTTAGATTTGTCGCTTTGCTCCAAACCGCGGAACGGCTTGGCATGGGCGGACTGGATAAATGCTCCTGTTGCACGCGGTTCGGCGCGCGAGCCGGCCTCACCGCGAAGAGTTATTCTTGCTGATCCGCGTTCGTCCGCGTTTATCTGCGGCAAAAAATCTCTTATCCTGCACGTTCGAATAATCCCGCTGCGCCCTGACCTCCGCCAACGCACATGGTCACAACGCCGTAGCGCGCTTTGCGCCGGTCCATTTCATTGGCCATGGTTCCGACCATGCGTGAACCTGTCATCCCGAAAGGATGGCCAATGGAGATGGATCCGCCGTTGGGGTTCATCTTTTCCGGATCGATGCCCAGACGATCGCGACAGTAAAGTACCTGCACGGCGAAAGCTTCATTGAGTTCCCATATGCCGATGTCATTCATCGTAACGCCAGTGCGCTTGAGCAATTTGGGTACGGCAAAGACCGGGCCGATACCCATCTCATCGGGATCGCAGCCAGCCACCTGGTAGCCACGGAAAATTAGCTGGTAAGGAATGCAGAGTTGGTCGGCACGCTGGCGTGACATAAGAAGCGTGGCCGAAGCGCCGTCAGAGAGTTGTGAAGAATTGCCGGCTGTCACTGATCCCTTGCCGCTGTCTTTATCAAAATGCGGCTTGAGAGAAAGCAGCCCTTCCAGAGTCGTGTCGGGACGGTTGCACTCATCCTTATCGGCACAGACCTCTTCGGTGCTGGTGATCTCGTTCGTCTGCTTGTCGAGAACGCCACGCGTCGCTTTCAGGGGCGCGATTTCTTTTTTGAAGAAACCTTCCTGCTCGGCGCGAGCGGTACGCTGCTGGCTGAGCAGTGAATATTCGTCCTGGGCTTCACGACTGATGTTGTAACGTTTGGCTACAATTTCTGCCGTATCACCCATCACCATATAAACTCCAGGCAGTGATTCTTTCAGCTTCGGGTTAGGACTGTTGTCGCGTACAGACATGCTGATGCTTTCCACACCGCCGCCAATGGCAGCATCTGCGCCTTCGTGGATGATCTGGTGTGCGGCCATGGCGATGGCCTGCAAGCCGGAAGAGCAGAAGCGGTTGACGGTTGTTCCTGCAACAGACGTTGGCAGTCCCGCGAGCATGGCCGCCACGCGCGCCACGTTGTGACCTTGCGGACCATGCGGCTGGCCGCAACCAAGAATCACATCTTCAATCTCTTTTGGATCAAGCTGGGGCGTCTTGCGTAGTACATCTTTAATACAATGCGCGGCCAGATCATCGGGGCGCGTCATGTTGAATGAACCGCGTAATGATTTAGCCAACGCGGTGCGCGAACTGGTTACTATTACCGCTTCCGTCTTCATTTTTGTCGCGTCGCTCCAAACCGCTTATGAAATTCGACCCTTGTTTAGTTTGATTCTGCACTCGTATCACGCGGTTCGGCACGCAAGCCGGCCTCACCGCGTATTTTCCGAATTCATGTCGCTCCGCTCCAAAACCGCTTTACGGCATGGATTTCAATCAATTTATCGTGCGCCTGTTACGCGCGGGTCGGCGCGCCACCGGCCTCACCGCGTTGTTCCAAAATTCTTGTCGCTTCGCTCCAAACCGCTTATGAAATTCGCCCTTGTTTACTTTGATTCTGCACTCGTATCACGCGGTTCGGCACGCAAGCCAGCCTCACCGCGTTGTTCCTAAGTCGCTTCGCTCCAAAACCAATACATCTCAGACAGTGACCATCTGTTCCTTATTGAAATCCGCAAACTTCTGTCCTGATTCAGCCAGACGCTTCAACAACGGCGCAGGCTCCCACAGTTCGCCATGCTGGTGGTGGAACTCCTGTATGCGCTCGTAAACTTTCTTCAGGCCAACAGTGTCGGCATAAAACATGGGGCCACCACGATGCGCAGGGAATCCATAGCCGGTTAGATAAATGATATCGATGTCCACCGGGCGCTGGGCAAAGCCCTCTTCCAGAATACGCGCACCTTCATTCACCAGGGCATAGATGCAGCGGTCAACAATTTCGTCAGCAGCAATCTGGCGTTGCGGGATGTTTTTCTCCGCGCTCCACTGTTTTACCCACTGCTCCACCTGCGGATCGAGCGATGGATTCCGGTTCTCGTCGTACTTGTACCAGCCCGCCCCGGTCTTCTGACCAAAGCGCCCGTTCTCGCAGAGACGATCTTCCGCGACAGGTTGGCGAACGCCCGGTTTTTCCAGATGCGCGTATTCCTTGCGAATGCGCCAGCCCACATCGAGTCCTGCGAGATCGCCTGTTGCCAGCGGACCCATCGCCATGCCGAAATCATAGAGGGCCTTGTCCACGGCTTGAACGCTTGCGCCTTCTTCCACCAGGAACTGTGCTTCACGTCGATAGGGGCCAAACATGCGGTTACCAACGAAACCTCGGCAGTTGCCGACGAGCACGCCGACCTTGCCGACCTTCTTTGCCAGTTGCATGCAGGTGGCGATAACTTCTTTGCTGGTCTTTTTTCCGCGCACCAGTTCGAGAAGTCGCATGACATTGGCGGGACTGAAGAAGTGGGTGCCGATGACCATCTGCGGTCGTGAAGTAGCAGAGGCGATCTCATCCACGTTCAGCGTTGACGTATTGCTGGCGAGAATCGCGCCGGGTTTGCAGACTTTGTCGAGCTGGGCAAAGATTTCTTTCTTCAGTGCCATGCCTTCAAAGACGGCTTCAATCACCATGTCAACTTCGCCAAACTTGTCATAGGTCAAAGTGGGTGTAATGAGCCTGAGGCGCTCGTCGACAAACTGCTGTGTGAAGCGTCCGCGCTTGACGGAAACGGCGTAGTTTTTCTGGATGTTGGCCATGCCGCGATCCAGCGCAGGCTGATCAGCTTCCTTCAGCAGGACAGGGAACCCGGCATTGGCGAAAACCATGGCAATACCGCCGCCCATGGTGCCGGAGCCGACGATGGCGACGTTCTTCACCGGAATGATCGGAGTATCTTTGGGAACGTCTGGAACTTTGGCCACCTCACGCTCACCGAAAAACACATGGATCAGAGCTTTCGACTGGTCGGAGAAAAGGCATTCCACAAAGAGCCGCTGTTCTTCGGCGCAGCCTTGTTCGAACGGTAATTTCGTGGCCGCTTCCACGGCGTCAATGGCCGCGACGGGCGACATGAGTCCGCGCTGCTTCTTGCGGACATTTTCGCGAGCCGCGGCAAAGATGGCGGCGTTATCTTCAGGCTTGCCCAGCTTCTCATTGCGTTCACGAGTCTTCGGTGCTGGCTTGCCGGCTACTTCACGGGCGAAAGCAACGGCGCCTTTGAGCAGGTCGCCTTCAATGATCCGATCGATCACGCCCAGCTTTGCGCCTTCTTCCACAGGAACAGGTTTCCCATCCACGCACATTTCCAGTGCCTTGGCCACGCCAACCAGCCGCGGCAGACGTTGTGTTCCGGCAGCGCCGGGAATGATGCCGAGTTTTACTTCCGGCTGGCCTACCTGTGCCCCGGGTGAGGCCACACGATAGTGTCCTGACATGGCTACTTCCAGGCCGCCGCCGAAGGCTGTGCCATGGATCGCCATGATCACGGGTTTTTTAGAGTCTTCAATCTTGAGCAGAAGCGGCAGCAACCCTGCGCCGCGAGGTTTGCCGGTGGTCATCTTGCCGAATTCTTTGATATCCGCACCGGCGATGAAGGTTTTGCCGCCGCCGATAACTACGGCGGCTTTCACTGAGCCGTCCTGATTGATCTGGTCGATGGCTTCGCTGATTCCTTCCGGCACTCCCGGACTCAACGCATTTACGGGTGGATTATCAATGGTGATGATGGCAACGTCATTGTCTTTGCTGAGCTTAACCAGATTATTCATGGAATCAGTCCTGTTCTAAATTCAAATTTCTTTCGGGTTGCTAGAACGTGAGCACAACGCGTCCGGTGATCTTTCCCTGTCTCATTTCTTCAAAGACGGCGTTCGCGTCTTCCAGCGGACGGGTGGATGTAAGGCAGCGGACTTTTCCCGCCGCAGCCATCGCCAGCATTTCCGCCAGGTCCTTGCGCGTACCGACCGCAGAGGCCTGTATGCGCATTTCCCGGGCACTCATCATAATGGGCGGGAAACAAATGTCAGTGGCGGGAAGGCCCACCACCAGCAAAGTTCCCGTGGCGCGAACGCAGGAAAACGCGGTGTCATAAGCAGCTTTAGCGCCCGACGTCACTAAAACAACGTGAGCATTTCCTTTGCTGCGCATCTGTTTGACTACGTTTTCTGTCGCGGCGTTCAGCGCGGTGGTGGCGCCGAGAGACTTTGCTAGCTCCAGCTTGTCATCGGTCAGATCGATGGCGGTCACCTCTGCGCCCATCTCTTTACCGATCTGGATGCCAAGGTGCCCCAGACCGCCCACGCCAAAGATAGCGAGCCGCTGTCCGGGTGAAAGCCTCGCCTGCTTGAGAGCGCGATAGACGGTTACACCGGCGCAAAACAGCGGCGCTGCTTCCACTGCGCTCAGATTGTCTGGAATGCGCGTGGCATGGGTGGCCGGAGCCTTCACAAATTCTGCGTAGCCGCCATCCACGGTCACGCCGGTGATCTTCTGCTTCGTGCATAGATTCTCAAAGCCTTCGCGGCAGAACTCGCATTCGCCGCAGGTCCAGAAAATCCAGGGAACGCCAACGCGGTCGCCGACTTTGAGATCGCGCACAGCGGAGCCGATTTCCGCGACTCGCCCGGCGATCTCATGTCCCAGGATCAGAGGCTTTTTTGTGATGCCGGCAAACTGTTTCCAGTCACCCTCGGCGACATGCAGGTCAGAGTGGCAGACGCCGCAGGCTTCCACCTTAATAAGGACGTCTCCTGCTTCAAGCGTGGGTCGGGCAACATCTTCTATTACCAGGGCGGATTTGGGTTCGCGTAGTACGGCTGCTTTCATCGGTGTCTTGTTCTCGAATCAGTCATTGATCTTTGATCTTTGCAGCCTGTAAGTCACACCCGCCGTGTGCTCCGGCGTCCCCAGGGCAACCAACGATTCTACAACCTCCGGCGGTTTTTGCACCTTGACAGGCCATACGGGAACCGCAGATAGTTGCGGGTTGGCAGTGAGGCACTTTATGAACTTTGAATACAGCCCGCGAGTGAAAGAACTTGAGCGCGAACTCCGCGCCTTTATGGACGCGCACATTTATCCCAATGAAGCCCGCTTCACCCAGGAAATTGAAGCCAACCGCTGGACACCGACAAAGATCATTGAAGAACTCAAGCCCAAGGCGAAGCAGGCCGGGTTGTGGAATCTCTTCCTGCCTGAGAGCAAGGACGGCGCCGGACTTACCAACCTGGAATATGCCCCGCTGTGCGAGATCATGGGACGCAGCGTGATGGCTGCCGAGGTGTTCAACTGTTCTGCGCCCGATACCGGGAACATGGAAGTGCTGGCGCGTTACGGAACTCCTGAACAAAAAGATCGCTGGCTCAAGCCCCTGCTTAAGGGCGAAATCCGTTCCTGCTTCGCCATGACGGAGCCGGCGGTGGCTTCATCGGATGCCACCAACATTGCGGCCAGCATCGTTCGCGAAGGCGATGAGTACGTGATCAACGGACGCAAATGGTGGTCATCGGGCGCCGGTGATCCGCGCTGCAAGATCGCTATCTTTATGGGCAAGACCAATCCCACGGCGCATCGTTACCAGCAGCAGTCCATGGTGCTGGTCCCGCTGGATACTCCGGGCGTGAAGATAGAGCGCATGTTGAAGGTCTTTGGGTACGACCATGCCCCGCACGGTCATGGTGAGATCAATTTCACTAATGTCCGCATTCCGGTGACAAACATGCTGCTGGGAGAAGGTCGCGGGTTTGAAATCGCACAAGGCCGGCTGGGGCCGGGACGAATTCATCACTGCATGCGTTGCATCGGTGTGGCGGAGCGCGCGCTGGAGAGCATGTGCAAACGCGTCGAGGAGCGCGTTGCTTTCGGCAAGCCGCTGGCTGCTCAGGGAACGATCCGTGCGGACATCGCCAAATCTCGTATGGAGATTGAACTGGCTCGTCTGCTGACGCTGAAAGCGGCTTACATGATGGATACGGTCGGCAATAAGGAAGCCAAGGCCGAGATTGCCATGATCAAGGTCATCGCGCCCAACATGACGTTGCGTGTGCTGGATCGCGCCATTCAGGCATATGGCGGCGCAGGCGTTTCAGACGATACATTCCTCGCCGGAGCGTGGGCCAATGTGCGCACGTTGCGTCTGGCAGACGGTCCCGATGAAGTGCATACCGAAGCCATTGCCAAGCTGGAATTGGAAAAAGGAAAGCCGGCAAAAGAGCCGCGCCGCAGCGAGCCGCGCATGGAAACGGCAAAGGTGCATTGATCGCCGTGCTTCAAAATCTCCTGTGCATTTTTATGCAGAGCGCCCCGAAGTTATGCAGTCGCTATCTAAGTTAAATGCCGCAGCACTTAACATTTCTTTCTTACTTCGCGGGTACCCTGGCGTGGATTCAGAGTAGCAAAAATGCGGCTTCGGCTGGCATACTAGTAACATGCATGCAAAACCGAAATTTGCCTTGGAGCCCGATCTCCAGGAGATCGCCGAGTGGATTGAAGCTTTTGACCAGGTTGTAAACCAGGACGGTACAGCGCAAGGCGCCCGTCTGTTAGAAGCCATTTCCCGCAGAGCGCGTGAATCCGGCGTTGATACGCCAGTACAGTTCAATACGCCCTACGTCAACACCATTCCAGTCGGTGAAGAAGTACCTTATCCGGGTGATCGCGCCATGGAGCGCCGCATCAAGAGCCTTGTACGTTGGAACGCCATGGCCATGGTGCATCGCCAGAACAAAAAAGACCCCGGCATTGGCGGACACATCTCAACCTTCTCATCGCTGGCCACGCTGCTGGAAGTTGGCTTCAACCATTTCTTCCACGCCAGCTACGGTGACCAGCCCGGAGACTTTGTTTATTTCCAGGGACACGCTTCACCCGGCGTTTATGCCCGTGCTTTCCTGGAAGGCCGTATCAGCATTGACCAGCTCAACAACTATCGCCACGAACTGCGCGACACGCCGGGACTCTCGTCTTATCCGCACCCGTGGCTGATGTCGAATTTCTGGAGTTTCCCCACGGTTTCCATGGGCCTCGGCCCCATCAGCGCTGTCTATCAGGCGCGATTCATGCGCTACCTGGAAAACCGCGGGCTGATCAAGAAAACTCCGCGCAAGGTCTGGGCTTTCATTGGCGATGGTGAAACGGATGAGCCCGAATCTCTCGGCTCCATCACGCTGGCCTCGCGTGAAAAGCTCGACAATCTTGTCTTCGTAGTGAACTGCAACCTGCAGCGGCTGGATGGTCCGGTTCGCGGCAATGGCAAGATCATCCAGGAACTGGAAGCCGCCTTCAAAGGCGCCGGCTGGAACGTGATTAAGGTGATCTGGGGTTCCGGTTGGGACGCCCTGCTGGAGAAAGACAAGTCCGGCATGCTGATGAAGCGCATGGAAGAATGCGTGGACGGCGAGTACCAGGCGTTCAAAGCCAAAGACGGCGCGTTTGTCCGCAAGGAGTTCTTCGGTAAATATCCGGAGACGGCCAAGCTGGTGGAGAACATGACAGACGACGAAATCTGGCATCTCCAGCGCGGAGGCCTTGATCCGCAGAAGGTTTACAACGCTTACTATCGCGCGCAGCAGCATACTGGTGGCCCGACCATCATTCTGGCCAAAACCATCAAGGGCTACGGACTGTCGACTGCCCAGGCGCGTAACGCGACGCACCAGGAAAAGAAGATGACCGATGAAGCCATGGTGCTCTTCAGGCAACGGTTTGATATTCCCATCCCGGACGCAGAAGCCAAAGACGCGTTGAATTACCGTCCGCCGGCCGACAGTCCTGAAATCAAGTACATGCAGGAGCGGCGTGCCAAGCTGGGCGGCTACATGCCGGTACGCAATCCTGATCCACCCAAGCTGGAAGTGCCCGGCATCGACTTCTTTGCCGAATCACTGGCAGGATCCAAAGGCCGCGGCGTGAGCACCACCATGGGATACGTCAGTTTGCTGCGCTCGCTGCTGAAGCATCCCACCATCGGCAAGCTGGTTGTGCCGATTGTGCCCGATGAAGCGCGCACGTTCGGTATGGAATCCATCTTCCGCCAGGTTGGTATTTACGCCAGCCAGGGCCAGCTCTACAAACCGCACGATCAGGATATGCTCCTCTACTATCGCGAAGAAAAAGATGGGCAGATCCTGGAAGAAGGCATTACGGAAGCGGGGTCCATGTGTTCGTTCACGGCCGCAGGTTCAGCGTATTCGAATTACGGCGTGCCGATGATTCCGTTTTACATTTACTACTCGATGTTCGGATTCCAGCGCATTGGCGATCTGGTGTGGGCATTTGCTGACGCGCGCGGCAAGGGCTTCCTGCTGGGCGGCACCGCCGGCAGAACCACTCTGGCCGGTGAAGGTCTGCAGCATCAGGACGGACACAGCCTGATTCTCTCCAGCACGGTTCCCACCTGCGCCAGTTACGATCCGGCGTATGTGTATGAAGTGGCCGTGATTGTGCAGGATGGACTCCGCCGCATGTATCAGGAAGGCGAAGACCGCTTCTACTACATCATGTTGTACAACGAAGATTACGTGATGCCGGAAATGCCGAAAGGCGTGGAAGAAGGCATTGTTCGCGGGATTTACAAGTTCCAGGCTGGCGAAGGCAAGAAAGCGGCAGCCATTAACTTGTTCGGCAGCGGATCAATCCTGAACGAAGCATTGCGAGCTCAAACCATCCTTGCGGAGAAGTATGGCGTGACGGCGGATGTATGGAGCGTAACCAGCTACAACGAACTGCGGCGTGATGCACTGGCCGTGGAACGCTGGAACTGGATGCATCCGGCAGAGAAGCCGAAAACAGCGTACATCCATAAGGCACTTGCAGGCACAGAGGCGCCGATTGTGGCGGCTTCAGACTTTATGAAAGCTGTTCCAGATCAACTGGCGCCGTGGATTGGTCCCCGCATGGTCACACTGGGTACTGACGGATTTGGCCGCAGCGACAACCGCCAACATCTCCGCCGTCACTTTGAGGTGAATGCTGAATCAATTGCTGCTGCTGCGCTCTCTCGCCTGGCACGTGATGGCAAGTTCGACGTGAAGAAAGCGCAAAAAGCTTTCGGCGAGTTGAACGTGAACGTGGACAAGAAAGATCCGGCAATCGCTTAACTTCAGTTGCAAAACTTAACAGCTTGCGGGCACCGTCGTCATGGCGGTGCCCCTTTTTTTGCCGGTGGCATCCGCAGCAAAGCAGTTCAACACACTGAAGTGAGCTCAGGAAGAGGCTTGGAATTCCTGCAATTCTTCCGCGATCGCAACCGTATGTGCGCCCAGGACCGGCTGGCGGAGACGATCGTGGTGGATGTAAAGAAGAAAAGCCAGGCCGAGCGCTGAGTTCCCAAAACGATTGTGTAGGGTACAAATCTTTCTTTTTAGGGCGCCGAGGTCCACAAAGAAGCGTAAGATGATCCGGTTTGGCGGCAGGCTTGTGCGCGGCTTGAGATTGCCGGCAAAACCGAAAGGTCCGGATCTTTATGAGAAAGCTCCTCAGTTTGATTGCGTTATTTTTCACGTCCATTGCAGGGACTCCGCAAAACCAGACCACTCCTCCGCTGCCACCTTATAAGAACCCCGGAGTAGGGGTGGAGCAACGCGTGCAGGATCTGCTGGGCCGCATGACGCTGCAGGAAAAAGTTGCCATGTTAAGTGGCGCAGACTGGATGCAGACCGTACCTAATGAGCGCTTAGGCATACCTTCTCTCAAGATGGCAGATGGGCCTCTCGGCGTCCGGTCATGGGAGGGACCTTCAATTCGGAATAACGCCATGTCGACACCGGGAGAAATAAACACCACAGCGTTTCCCGCGGGCGTGGCCATGGCAGCTACATGGGACACGGAACTGGTGCAAGGTGAAGGACAGGTGATTGGCCAGGAAATCAAGGCGCTGGGCCGTGACATGATCCTGGGCCCAACGGTGAATATCAATCGTACGCCGCTATGGGGTAGGAATTTTGAGGGCTATGGGGAAGATCCCTATCTCGCGTCGCGCCTGGCTGTGGCTTACATCAAAGGCGTGCAGGGCGAAGGAGTGATCGCCACCGTTAAGCATTTTGCCGCCAATAACCAGGAATTCGAACGCCACAGGATTGATGCGAAGATCAGCGAACGGGCGTTGAACGAGATTTATTTTCCAGCGTTCAAGGCCGCGGTGCAGGAAGCAGGCGTGTGGTCAGTAATGTCCGCCTATAACAAGGTCAATGGCGTGTACTGCGCTGAAAATCCCTTCTTGCTCAAAGACACACTGCAAAAGCAATGGGGATTTAAGGGCTTTGTTGTGTCTGACTGGGGCAGCACTTACAGCACGGCCAATACAGTGAACGCCGGCATGGACCTGGAGATGCCGGGCGGCGAGCCAATGAAGATGTGGATGCAGGCCGCTAGCGCTCATGAGGCGGGGAATAGCGGCGGATGGCTGGCGCCGGAGAAAGTATTGCCGGAGATCAACGCTGGCAAAATTTCTGCGCAAACCATTGATGACAACGTGGGGCGCATGCTGCGAGCGATGTTTGCCAATGGCCTGTTTGATAAGCCGCATACCGCCACGGGCGCGGTAGATACGCCGAAGCAGCAGGCGGTGGCACGGAAGGCAGCCACTGAGAGCATTGTGCTGCTTAAGAACAACGGTGATCTGCTTCCGTTGAATCCGGCGAAGATCCATTCCATCGCGGTGATTGGACCTAACGCCGCAGCGGCCATCACCGGCGGTGGTGGTAGTTCCAAGGTGACATCAAAATCCCCGATCGCTCCGCTGAAGGGAATCCAGGACCGGGCCGGCCAGACAGTGCAGGTCAGCTACGCTTTGGGAGTGGCAATGGCGGGCGATGATCCTAAACAGGACACTCCTGAAGTGCGGGAGAAGCTCAGGGCAGAAGCGGTGGCAGCCGCGAGCAAAGCGGACGCGGCCATTCTGGTGATTGGCCGGGGGCCGAAGAACGAGTCAGAAGATTTTGATATTAAATCGCTCGACCTGCCTGACGGACAGGACGAGCTGATCGCGGCCGTTACCAAAGCAAACAAGAATACGATTGTGGTGATCAACGCCGGAGGCCCCGTAACCATGACCAAATGGATCACGCAGGTTCCCGCGCTGGTGGACATGTGGTATGGCGGAGAGCAAGCCGGCCCCGCTATCGCCGCCGTGCTTTTTGGTGACGCGAATCCTTCCGGCAAACTGCCGGTATCATTTGTGAAGGAGTGGAAAGATTCTCCGGCGTATGGCCACTATCCGGGTGAGAACCTGCATGTTGACTACGCGGAAGACATTTACGTTGGCTACCGTTATTTCGACACAAAGAAAGTTGAGCCGCTGTTCCCGTTTGGGTTCGGGCTTTCCTACACAAACTTCGCTTACAGCGACCTGAAAGTTACGCCGGACAAGCTGGCCGGCCATAAAGGAACAGTGGAAGTGAGCCTGCAGGTGCGGAACAGCGGAAAACGCGCGGGTGCAGAAGTGGTTGAACTTTACATACATGATGGTCATGCAAGCATTGACCGCCCGATGCAGGAGTTGAAGGGCTTCCGCAGAGTGAGTCTGACGCCAGGCGAGACGAAGACGGTGCAATTCACGCTTGACCGCAGTGCTCTGGCTTTCTTCAGCCCCACAAAGAAAGAGTGGGTGGCTGAGCCCGGACAGTTTGACGTGCTGGTGGGTTCATCGTCGCGCGATATTCGCGTGAAGGGCTCGCTTACTTTGGAATGATGCGATCCTGAATCTTTCTGGAGTTCGGGTGATTTTGCCCGCGCTTTGCTACTTATGCGTCAATGGTTTTTACCTACGCTCTCCATTGAAAACACAACATGTAACCGTCTGGATCGGTGAGGTAGAGCTGCTTCATTCCATAGGGCGCCACTTTCGGTGGCTTTGTCTGTAAACCTACGGACTTTAAATGTTCGTAGGCACCATCCACGTCTGGAACTCCGAAGTAAAGGCAGACATCTTCATGGGCTCCGATGCGAACGGTATCCGGATTGGCCGGGCGCTCAGGCTTCTCATATGCGGTATTCAGCATGAGTTGAACTCCGTTGAGCTCAAGCAGTACCCAATCAAAGTCCGGAGCAGGTTTCTGGTCTGAGCCAATGATCCGGAATCCCAGTTTGTCGCAATAGAAACTGATCGAAGCTGGCATGTCGAACACAGACAGCAAAGGCGCGATTCCACGTATATCAAGCACGGCGTGCTCCTCCTCCTGTATTAGACGCGACGTCAAATTGTACGTTTAACAGAAGAGGGCCGGAAAACACGGCCAGAAACGGCAGCGGAGTAAGCCTGTTTAGTTGGAGTCAGCAGGCGCCAGTACCGGACTGTCGACTTGGGGAGAATGTCCGCGCAGTATCAAGGTGCCAAGGGTGACCGCACAGAGCATCATGAGCACGCGCACGTAAACCGCGGCGTGAAGTGTGGAATCGCCCAGGATTTGGCGGCCGAGGCCGAAGATGGCGCTGGTGCTGCAACAGGCAAAATAGATCTTCTCCTGAAGCGGGCCGGAAATGGCGGTGAGCCATAACAAGACCGAACTCACGATCAGATAAATCGCCGCTACGGCCCAGAGACCAACAGACGAGTTCCTGTGCAGCGCATGTACCTCTTTCATTCCCGTGAGTACGGCAATCAGGAGAAAAGCCACTGTGTGGGCCAGCGCGATGATGGCCCGCTTGCGGCTGTTGAGGATAACGTAGTTCTTCATAAGCGAGGGTCTATCAAGGCTACTATGCCGCCTTGAAGCCGCTCGTGATTTGCGTCACATTGGTTTCATGGGAATGCGCTATTTTGCTCCGGGGCCTCTCAGAGCCCGTCCTGCATTTGCGCCAGTTAGCTTGCCATTGTTGAACGTGAGTTGACCGTTTACGAACACATACTTCACGCCTTCCGAAAGCTGTGCGGGTTCGGCATACGTGGCTTTGTCAATGATGGTTGCCTGATCAAAGATAGTGATGTCGGCAAAGAATCCCTGACGCAGCAGACCGCGTTCAGCAATATGGTCGCGTTGCGCCGGCAGGGAAGTAATTTTACGGATGGCTTGCTCCAGCGGCATTAGCTTCAAGTCGCGGACATAGTGGCCAAGAAAGCGCGGCATGCTGCCAAAGGTGCGGGGATGGCTGTGCGGTTCGTAGAGTGGGCCGTCCAGTGGCATTTCGCCGGCATCGAGCCCAATGCTGGTGAAAGACTGCTTGAGTCCATATTGCAGGTCATTCTCATTGGCGATGAAATAGAGCGCGCTGGCCTGGCCTTTGTCGGCCGCCACCAGATCAAACAATGTGTCGATAGGATCTTTCTTTTGCTCCTCGGCGATCTGTGCAATGGTCTTGCCCGTGAGCGGCTTCAGGTCCTTGTTAAGCACAGACGCAAGCATCACGCCGCTGGCGCCGCCGCTGCCAAGGTACAGATTTTCCCACTCCGCATGTTCTTCCGCCAGTTCGTGCTTGATGCGGGCGCGGTTCGCGGGATCTCGCAGACGTTCCAGCAGTTTGTCCATACCTCCATCGGCCATCCATGGCGGTAACGCAGAGACGAGCGCAGTGCCGCCGGCGACATACGGATACATGTCTGCGGTAACATCCTGCCCGGCATCGCGCGCAGCTTGCAGTTTGGCGATGATCTGCGGCATATTGCCCCAGCGCGGCTGGCCCACCACTTTCAGATGAAAGATCTCAACCGGCAAGCCGGCTTCGCGGCCGATGCGCAGGGCTTCGTCGATGGCCGCAACTTCGCTCTTGCCTTCACTGCGCATGTGGCTGGCGTAAATGCCGCCATATTGCGCGGCCACTTTGGAAAGCTCGATCAATTCTTCCGTCTTTGCGTAATGCCCAGGCGGATAGATGAGCGCGGTGGATACTCCCATGGCGCCCTGCTGCATGGCCTGGGCCACCAGCGCCTTCATCTGTTCCAATTCCGCGGCGGATGGAGCGCGATTGTCATCGCCCAGCACAGCTTCACGAACCTGCGCAAGGCCAACATATGTTCCCAGATTAATCGGCGTGCCTTGCTTCTCCAGCCGGGCGAAGTATCCTGCGAGGTCGGTGAAATCGATCTTCAGGTGATAGAGATCGAGCGCCGGTTGTTGTGGAGCAATCGTCTTTGGATTTTGCGGAGCAATGGATCCACCTTCGCCGGTGATTTCACTGGTGATGCCCTGAGACAGCTTGCTGATGGCGCGATTGTCGATGAGCAGCGCCGTCTCGGATTGTCCCAGCATGTCAATGAATCCGGGGGAGACGATGAGCCCGCGGGCGTCGATTGATTTCTTTGCCGCGGCGCCTTTCAGGTTGCCGATGGCAGTGATGCGGTCGCCAGTAATGCCGATGTCCGCCGAGTACCAGGGATTACCCGAGCCGTCCATGATATGGCCGTTGAGGATGACCACGTCAAAAGCCTGCGATGGACTTGAAGACGGTTGCGTGAGGCTAAACGGGCACAGGCTGACGAGCAATGCAGCAGTGAGAATCACGGACCGGACTGGTGGATGCACAGAAACTCCAGGATGCATGAATTATGCCGAGCAAGTAAGCGTACGCGCTTTTTATCTCTCGCGCCGGTAAATTCCTGGTCGCCGATGAGCAAGCCACGTCGCCTGGGAAATACAAGCCACCTAAATCTGGAATCTGTACGCTGTGGCTTAAAGCCAGAGGGTGTACAATCCGGGAATTCCCCAGGTGGCGGACTTGACGTAAAACAATGGATTGATCGTGATTTTACGGCGTGGTTCCTGGCCGCGCCGTTTTTTGCATTCGTAACATCTCCCTTACATAGTCTGACAATTCTTATCAATCCTCTCTCTCATGTATCGCCCAACGACAGAAACTTTTTCCCTGTAATTCCATCTAATTAACCAAGGAGTTAATTCAATGAGGATACTGTCAAGGGCTACTCCAATCGCAAGTCTGTTCCTGGCAGTGATACTGTCTGCGCCTGCTTTTGCAAAAGACGCACACTCTGCGCTGCCCGGAACTCTCAATTATGTGGAAGGTCAGGCCAATATCGGTTCGGATACGCTGAATGCGGATTCGGTTGGAAGAACTACGCTGGCCAACGGCGAGACGCTGGAAACCGGAAACGGCAAGGCTGAAATTCTGCTGACACCGGGAGTTTTCCTGCGCGTGGATAACAACAGTGCCGTGCAGATGGTTTCATCCAGCATCACTAATACTGAAGTTCAGTTGGACCAGGGACGAGCCATGGTAGAAGTGGATGAACTCCATGATCAGAACCATTTGCGCGTGAGCCAGAATGGTGTTGAGACACAGCTGGTGAAAAAAGGCGTGTACGAGTTTGACGCTGACAAACAGCAAGTCCTCGTGTTTGACGGCAAGGCTGACGTTAAAGACGGCAACCGGGTTGTTTCCGTGAAAGGCGGACAGAATCTTGTCCTTGCCGGGACCGGCGATCTCAAGGCGCACGGCTTTAATAAAGACGATTACAAACGAAGCGATCTGTACCAGTGGAGCAGTCTGCGCTCTTCATACTTAGCCGAGGCGAACGTTGATTCAGCCCGGGTCTACGTAGCGAACGGATACTACGGTCCTGGGTGGATTGGATCCGGCTGGTATTGGAATGCGGGATTTGGCGGCTATACATGGATACCCGGTGACGGCATTCTTTACAGCCCGTTCGGATGGGGCTTCTATTCACCGCTGGTTGTGTATCGCTCACCGCTATTCTTCGGCGGGCGTGGATTTTACGGACGTTCAGCGTTTGTCAATCGTGGAACGGTGGTGCGTAGCGCCCCTGTATTCCGAAACGCTCCAGTGAACCGCGGCGGATTTGCTCGTGGCGGTAACTTTGCTCACGGTGGTTTTGGCGGTGGCGGAGTCCGTATGGGCGGCAGCATTCACCGGTAAGTAAAACTCTCTCCTCCTCGGGACGCTCGACAGATCGACTGATAAAAGAGCGTCCCTTTTTTTTCGCTCGCGTCACTCAGTTTCTAGTGGCTGATGTGATGTTCACGTGCGCCGTAAAGCGGACCTCATCGCCCACCTGATATTTTTTCATCGCTTCGATTACTGCCTGGTCGATCTCTGGCCTTCTTTCCGCGGGGATCGACTGCAAGGTGGGATGAAAGGGGACGACTACGTCCTGAAAGTATTCCCAGACCTCTTCCATTGTGCCTGGCCATGTCCAGGGGACGTCTGTCAGATTTTCTGCGACCTGGGTAAATCCACCTTCGCGCATGCTTTTCGCCAGAATGTCAGCAGTGCCGAACTTGTTCATGCTCTTTGCCGCGGGAGTTATCGGAGAGTCTGGCAGGAGCGTGAGAATGGTGCCGATGGTGGTCTGAAAATAGGGTTGGTCAAATTTTCCCCAGGCAAGCAGTGTTACCCGTCCGCCGGGCTTGAGCACGCGATGCATTTCACTTAACGCTTTGGGCAGATCAGCAAAGAACATGACGCCCAGACGGCTGGCAATGCGATCAAAAGTTGCGTCGGGAAAAAGAAGTTGGTGAACGTCAGCCTCCTGAAAGCGAGCGTTGGTGAGGCCATGCTGGCGGGCTCTTTCTGTTGCCGTGGCGATGTGGACCGGGGAGATGTCAACGCCAACAACTTCACCAGTGCCGTTCATCAGGTGCGCGATGGAGATGGAGGGTTCGCCGGTTCCGCATGCGATATCAAGCACGCGCATGCCGGGCGAGACCTGTGCGGCCGCGACAATCGCTTCCGTCATCCCGAGCCCATGGCGGCTGATTGCTTGCGCCATTTCTGGCCGGCGGTGGCGCGACTGAAACTGTTCCAGTCAGGAGGGTTCGATGTAGTCATTTGAGATGCTCCTGCTACTTTTGAATTGCTGAGCGACTCTCATTCGCTCCGCGCACATCGAGTCGCAGAGAACGATCTGCTCTACCGCTCAGTGGGATGTGGAGCTTCTTTGTTATTGTCACTCATTTCGCTGACTACCACCTGTCCGTTGGGCGCCCGTTGCAATCCCGGAGAGTAAGGGCCAAGTTGTTGGCGTCGCCACCATGCGCCGGTTTCGCGCTTTGTCTCCAGATCAGTAAACCAGTATTGCCACAGAATGGTGCGGACTCGCTGCGGCGGCGCTTCGGGAAAAGGATTTTTGGCGAAGAGATCAAGCACGTCAGGGCTGGCGCGCAGCAGGCGTTCTTCGGTGTGCATGACGAACATATTCTGCCGCCACTGGCCGAGAGAAGCGAACCATAAGTTCCAATCCAGACGCGGTTGGTAAGGCGCGTACACGCCGGGTGGCTTGTAGATGTCCTGAGGTTTGTAGCGGAAAGGATAAGCTACCCACGTTTGACCACCATCATTGCTGCCCTGGAACTCGATCTCATAGCGTTCATGCGTCATGACGGCGAAAAGCCCGTAACTATTGGCGATGCGGAAGGACATGAGGGCTCGAACAGGCGCATCCGGCAGAAAGTTGCCGATCGGAAAAGTATCGAGCAGGCCGGCCAGCGTGACATAGAAGACCAGAATCAGTGACCACGCGGCGATGACACGCTTGCCGGGATGAAGAAATCTCTGTAGACCTCGCAATTGATGCGCATGGTCTTCGTCATCAACATACGTTTCGTCACGGGAACTCCGTACCGGAGTTGTGGGAACCAGCCTCTTACGCCACTTGGCCGGCGTTAAACTGGACAGGAACTTGTCGTCGAGTAAAAGAACTCCCAGCAGCAGCACCAGGTAATTCAGGAAGGTATAGTTCGCAGTGAGAATGATGGTGAGCTGAAAAGGCGTGACGATGAGGAAGCAGTTGATCTTCCAGCGTCGCGGCAGGAAGAGCATGAAGACCAGCACCAGTTCGGCAACCAGCGTGAGCACAGTGGCGGAGGCATGGAACCAGTGCGGAAGATGCTGCACATACCATCCGATCCAGGATGGGAGCGGGCCGTTCTGGTAGTAGTCATCCATGGCGGTGAGGTGACGCCATGAATAGTCGCCGCTGACGATTTTGACGACGCCCGACTCGAAATAAATGCGGAACCATTCCCATCGCAAAAGAAAAAGACTGGAGCGGGTGGGGCGATGCGATTCAGCAAGGCCGGGCCGAAGTCCGGGCGGAGCAAAGAATAAAGAGATGAAGCCGGCTTCCAGCAGCATGCCGTCAGACTGGTAGCCAGAGAAATCCTGCGCTGCGGCAACGAAGGATAAGTAGCAGATGAGGCAGATCAGGAGTGAAGCGCGCGGCCAGAGGTTGAAGACGACGGCGAGGGAAGCCAGAAGGCCCAGCCAGCACACCAGCATGAGCATGCCGTTCTCTGACGAGAGCCAGAAGAGAGTAGGTGCGATCCAGAAATGTTCAAAGCCGGAGTTGTACTTATCAAGTACTTCCAGATATTTGACAGCGGGGAGAATACCTTCCGGACCGATGAGGCCTTTGATCTGGAAGAGCAGTGGGTAGAAGGCGGAGAAGTAAATGAGTCCTAGAGCGCGGAGGAAAATCCAGCGCGGCGCCAGATGCCCGGCATAGTTGCTGCTTGTGGCCGGTTCGGGCGCTAGCAGCCACTGCGTAGCTTTCCGCCAGCCTTCCATGCGGCGCATTATAACGAATTGCGAGATGAGACTAGAAGAAACGGCTGGCAGGCTAAGGGCATGTCGGCGGCGATGTGAATGAAGCGACTGGACTTTGGATGCCAACGGCAACAGTTGTTGGTGCGAACACGTAATGTCGATTGCGTCAGCAATCGCTTGATGATGTTGCAGCGAACTAACTTAACCGACTCCTAAGTTCACAAGATTTAGAAAGTTGAGATTGTTCTGCGACTATCTCTCAAAACGAATGGAAATTGTGAAATACTTCTCCGCGCACTTAAGGAGCGCCCACTGAACTCCACTCGGATTCTCTACCTACCCTTGAAAAAAAGAACATTGAACTCAAAAACCTCAAACCTCCTGCCGGCAATTCGTCTGCTGTTGCCGCTGCTGATGCTGTTTGGGATCCTTTCGAGTGCGCATGCCCAGGCGCCGGGCGCATCGGTATCGTTACTGCCCGCGATCGGCGGCCCTGGTGGCGGCCAGTACCAGGTGCAATGCGGAGCAACGGAAAACCTGATGGGATTCGAACTGAGGGTAGGTGTCTATATAGACGCTATCCGGCCGGTTTGCGTGGTCACATACGGAGCCACTGCAATAGGAGATCAAGCGGTCCCACCCAACTGGAACGGTGCTACGGGTGGGCACCCTATACGACTGTTGTGTCCGACGAGTACACCAATTGTGATCGGTATCGATGCAAGTTCCCGCCTCTATCACGATCCTGTCCTGACAAACATTCACCTCTATTGCGGCCAGGCGATTCCGTCACAGGCATCGCCGCTTTATCCCGCTGCGGCCTTTGACGCACCGGAATCTGCAATGCCGACATGGGTTAACGGCAGAATCGCGAACAATGGGGAGAATAGTCCGGCGGGGCACCAGTTCTGTCCTGCCGGCCAAGTTGCTGTGGGAGTGCATGGACGCGCCGGAAATTTCCTGGATGCCGTGGGTTTGATCTGCGGCGCGCCGCGTAGGGACACGTCTGGTAAAGCTCTGGGTAGAGTGCAAGCAACAACTCCCGCCATTGCCATGTCAATCTGCGACAGGGCGAAAGATGCGCGTGCGCGCAACTCACCAGCAGCGCCGGCGCTTGAGGCCCAGTGCGAGGCTTCAAAACATCCGGCAGGCCCGCCTGTGGCTTTAGGAAGAACGGGTACGCCGTCACCAAATGCCGGCACGGTGCCGATTTGCGATCAGGCGCAATCAGCCCTTGCCAGAAACTCTCCCGTTGCGCCACAACTGGTAGCGCGGTGCCGTGCCATTGGCGGCGGAGAAGGCATGCCCCTGACTCCTGACGAGCTTGCAGCTAAGGGACAACTTATGGCCAACCATGATGCATTGGTTGCCGAACTGCGGCAGCGACAACCCATTGGGAACCAACGAGGATTCGATATCGGAATCGCCGCCGCCGAAGGTCAGACGGCTTGGGGACCTGGGAAAGAGAAGATCCTGGCTTCGCTCAATGCGCCTCAACAGGAAGGCTTCAAGGTGGCAGTGTCATTCAGCATGGACCGCAACAAGAACCAGGCATTAGCGGCTACCGGTGCAGCCATGGCGAAAGCGGATCCGGCTGTCGCCAGTGCAAGAACGTCAGATCCTGATGTGCGTGCCTGGCTTGGATTCGATATCGCTTCGGGAATTTTCGGTGATCCGGCTAAGGGCGCGCAGAACAAAATGGGCGGCCTGCAAGTTATGGCGATTCGAGAGCAACTCAGCGTGCCGGCACAGCGAGGTTTTAACGCTTCCATGAAGTTCCATCAAAGCCGGCATTACGGCGCGGCGAAGTAAGCACACCATGTCACAGCAGGTTGTGATTAAAACAACGCAACCTGCTGATTTTTTAAACCCTGCCGGTTCCAAACAAGTTAATAAAGACTCTTTTCAAAGACTTATCTCAATGGCTTCTGGGACATCCGCCGCCTCCTGAGGCCCCCTTATCTGTGATAATTGCCAGTGAATGCATCTGTACTTAAGGTTGCTTACATCATTGTGTGACCGCCATCGCTGGTGGCGCATCCAATCAGGTCAACAATCGAAATAGCCAGGAACGTGAAAGCAGGAGGACGGACAAATGAAACGAGATCTAAATTACGCAGGCGAACAGGTCAGGGCCAACGTGGCCGAAATGGCAGAGAAGGCACGCGACATCTCCAACAAGGTGAAAGAGCAGTGGGGCGATAGCTATCGTGACCTGGAGAAGGGCGTGAATCGCGCGAAGGTAGCTGGAGAGCGTAGCCTGAAAGATGCTCGTAAACAGATTCAGGACAAGCCGATGACGGCAGTTGCAATCGTGGGCATTGCGGCGTTTGCCATTGGATTGTTTGCCGGCCTGGTTCTGGGAAGAAAGAGCAAAGACTGAAAATCAAACTTGGCGGGAGGCGCGGCGTTGCCGCGTCTCCTCGGCAGCGCACCAAAAGCTGGGGATTGCACGGGCAATGAAGCAATTGGATGGATTATTTGATGCGGTGTTGGCATGACATTAACGAAAACAAAGCACAAGGTCCCTCCGTCCTACTCACGCGCTGATGAAGGCGCGCGTTCGCTTGACGGCCGTCGGGATGACGACATTTATTTAGGATTTCGAAATATTCCCCTGGCGCTCATTTCGACTGCAACAGTCCTAATGATGTCCTAACACCGGATGCGGGACGTAAGTCTCTTCCAGCTTTTCAATGTCGGCCGACGTTAGCTTGATGGCAAGCGCGGCGACAGCATCTTCCAGGTGATGAGGCTTGGAGGCGCCAATGATCGGCGCTGTCACACCGGGCTTGTGCAGCAACCATGCCAATGCAAGCTGCGCGGGCGGAACGCCACGTTCTTTGGCCATGGCTTCCACGGCGTCGACAACTTTATCGTCGGCTTCGCGTGTATAGAGCTTCTGCGCGTAATCATCCTGTTTGGAGCGATCGGTGCCGGCCTTGCGATTTCCGGCCAGCAGGCCACGCGCCAGCGGACTCCACGGCAACACGCCGATTCCTTCTTCAACGCATAGCGGTATCATCTCGCGTTCTTCTTCACGGTAGACCAGGTTGTAGTGGTCCTGCATGGTAACAAAGCGCGTCCATTGGTGACGGTCAGCGGTGTAGAGCATGCGGGCGAACTGCCATGCGAACATCGATGACGCGCCAAGGTAGCGCGCCTTGCCCGCCTTTACCACGTCATGCAGCGCTTCCAGCGTCTCTTCAATGCGCGTGTCATAGTCAAAGCGGTGGATCTGGTAGAGATCAACGTAGTCAGTGCCCAGGCGGCGCAGGCTGTCATCAATAGCATGCATGATGTGCTTGCGAGAGAGGCCTTTCTGGTTGGGATCCTCACCCATGGGAAAGAAGACCTTGGTGGCGATGACAAGCTTGTCACGCGAAGGACCGAAGTCTTTCAGGGCCTTGCCAAGGACTTCTTCGCTGCGGCCAAGGGAATACATGTCCGCGGTGTCAAAGAAATTGAAGCCAAGTTCCAACGCGCGCTTGATGAAGGGGCGGCCTTGCTCTTCGTCGAGCACCCACTCACGCCATTTCTTTGCGCCATAGGTCATGCAGCCAAGACAGAGTCTTGAAACTTTGGTGCCGGTGGGGCCGAGATTGGTGTATTCCATTGAGAGTCCTTGGTCGATCTGAAAGCTCACCAGTATTTTAGATATTAGTGGCGATTGGTGCGAGTGCCGCTGGGAACGCAGGCGGTTGTATGGCCGATCACGGCACAGGCTTGCGTATAAGCTCGGACGCCATTATCCTGCAACGTCTCCTGATTTTGCAGGAGGATCGCCCCGGAGGGCCCCATCATGCGTCGCATAGTTCGCATTCTGCTGTTTGTCTTGCTGGCTGTGTTTTTCACATTTACTCCTTTGAGTTTCACTCAACAACAACAGCAACCGATTAAGGATTTCATTCGCGCGCAGGCACCGGTGATCGTGCTGGAACACGTGCGATTGATTGATGGAACGGGCGCGGCAGCGAAGGCTGACCAGACGATTGTGATTTCGGGCGGAAAGATCCTGGCGATCGGCAATGCGGGTTCGGTGCAGATTCCCGCCGATGCGCAGAAGATCGATTACACCGGATACTCAGCACTGCCGGGGCTGGTGGGCATGCACGATCACCTTTTTTATCCCGCCGGTGGCGCACTGTATCACGACATGCCGTTCAGCTTTCCGCGGCTTTATCTGGCGCTGGGCGTAACCACCATTCGCACTACGGGCAGCATTGAACCGTACTTTGATCTGGAGTTGAAGAAGGGAATCGACCAGGGCAAGCTGATTGGGCCCAAGATGAACATCACAGGGCCGTACATTGAAGGTGAAGGCGCGTTCACCCGCCAGTTGCACGCATTGCGTGATGCTGATGACGCGCGCAAAACCGTGGCTTACTGGATCTCAGAGGGCGTCAGGTCTTTCAAGGTTTATAACATGCTCACGCGTGCCGAACTGAAAGCCACGGTGGAAGAAGCGCACAAACATAACATCAAGGTCACGGGACACCTGTGTTCGATTGGATTCCGTGAAGCCGCGGAGATCGGCATTGACGATCTGGAGCATGGACTGACGGTGGACACCGAGTTCTTTCCGGAAAAGAAGCCGGACGTGTGTCCGAATCCGACGCAGGCTGTGGCTGCGGCTGCCAAACTGGAAGTAACCAGCGAACCAATTCAGACAACGATCAAGACGCTGCTTCAACATCATGTGGCCGTGACGTCAACGCTGCCGGTGTTTGAGCAGATGGTTTCGTCGCGTCCGGATGAGCCGCAGAAAGTCATGGAGATGCTGAGCGAGGACGCGAAGAAGGCCTATCTGGCCAACCGCAAACGCATTGCCGAAACAAAAGACAGCCCGTGGCCCGTAATGTTTCAGCGCGAAATGGAATTCGAACTGGCATTTGTGAGGGCCGGAGGGACGCTGCTGGCTGGCCTGGACCCAACGGGAATCGGTGGCGACATTGCAGGATTTGGCGATCATCGCGAGCTGGAGTTGCTGGTGGAGACAGGCTTTACGCCTCTGGAGGCGATTAAGATCGCCACACTGAACGGCGCACAGTTCCTGGGCGAAGCTGAGCATATTGGATCGCTGGCAACAGGCAAGCAGGCGGACATCATGATGGTGAAGGGCGATCCGTCAGTGAGGATCGAAGACATTGAGAACGTTGAAGTGGTGTTCAAAGACGGCGTGGGCTGGGACACAAAGAAGCTGGTGGAATCGGTGAAGGGAACGGTGGGGACGAAGTGATCTTGTTTGTGAAGTCAAGCGCAAGATCCCTCCGCCCTACTCACGCGCTGATGACAGCGCGCGTTCGCTTAACGGACGTCGGGATGACGTGATTCGTTTTGTTTTAGAGAGAATTCCCTTAAACCTCATGGTTACGACGTGCACCTTCGGGATCTCTCCACTTCGCCATCGCATGCGCTCCGGCTTCGGTCGAGATGACAGTGGTTTGGAGTTTCGTAAGGGCGAGGCCGAACACGCGCCGAGCCCGTCGTGACAGGAGCCTCGCCAAAGCAACCAAGCTAAATGTGTCCAAGCGGTTTGGAGCGAAGCGACTAAAATGTTAGTCCGTAGGGATCCCTCGTTGCACTCGGGATAAAAAACCAGCTAGAAGCTAGCAGCCAGTAGCCAGAAGCTACCTATTTCTTGCCTGCCTCTTTCGTGTACACGCTGGCGGCGAAGCCATCGGCTTCTTCGGTGAGGGCTTTTTTCCAGCCCATGCCTGGTTGGGGCAGAGGGGCTGAGCCCTGAAGGCGAGCGTAAATCCTGACATGCGGATGTTCCGCCGGGACCTGCACGCGCAGAATGCCATCGACGATATCCGACTTGCAGGTACGCGGAGCGTTGGTCACGAACTTCTTGCGAATCTCAAGCAGTTGCGCATACCACTTGCCCTTCAGGTTGATGCCTTCACTCAGCGGCCAGTTGAGCTTGGAGCGTTCAAAGGTCTGCGGGTCCTGCGGGTCAGGAACGTCATGCGCAGCAAAATTGAAGTCTTTGAATTCATTGCGACGGCCTTCGCTCACGGCCTTCTGCAAGGCAGGATCCCCGTAATCGGTAAAAAAGAGGAACGGACTGCCTTCATCGAATTCCTGTCCCATAAAGATGAGTGGCGTGGCCGGCGAAAGTAGAAGCAGGGCGGCGATGAGCATGCGTCCGCCGCGAGGAACGAGCTTGGTGCAACGGTCGCCGATAGCGCGATTGCCGACCTGATCGTGATTCTGTATGCAGATGACGTGCGCGGGTAAAGGCATGTCATGGCTGCTGGCGCCGCGCGGCCGGCCGTCCCAGAAGTGGAATGGCTCACCCTGAAAAACAAAACCTTCTTTCAAGGCGCGAACAATCTGCTCCGGCTGGCCATAGTCCTGATAATAGCCCGTGCGTTCACCGGTAAAGAAGGCGTGGATGGCGTGATGAAAATCGTCACTCCAGACGGCGTCCAGGCCGTAGCCGCCATTTTCACGCGGAAGAACCAGGCGCGGATTATTCTCGTCACTTTCGGCGATCATGCAGATTTCGCGATTGAGTTCGTAGGAGAGCTCAGCCACTTCCTTGGTGATTTCCTCGAGGATGTGCGGCGACGAATCGTCCTTGATGGTCTGCACGGCATCCAGACGCAGACCGTCGAGATGATATTCATGGATCCAGTAGCGCGCGTTCTCGGTTATATAGTGGCGGACGCCTTCGGCTCCGGGCTGATCGTAATTCACGGCTTCGCCCCACGGCGTGGAGTGCTGGTCAGTGAAATACGGACCGAACATGCGCAGGTAATTGCCTTCATTACCCAAGTGGTTGTAAACCACGTCAAGGATCACGGCGAGCCCGAGTTTATGGGCTGCGTCAACAAAACGGCGCAGAGCTTCCGGTCCGCCATAGCTTTCCTGGACGGCGAAAAGTGAAACACCGTCATAGCCCCAGTTGCGCGTTCCGGGAAAAGCAGCCACGGGCATGAGTTCAACAACGGTGATGCCAAGCTGCTTCAGATAGCCAAGATGAGCGATCGCCGCGTCGAGCGTGCCTTCCGCAGTGAAAGTGCCGATGTGCAGCTCATAGATGATGTAGTCCTTCAGGCTGAGACCGCGCCATTGATGGTCTGTCCAGGCGAATTTCTCAGGGTCCACGATCTCCGTGGGGCCGTGCACGCCTTCCGGAAGCAATCGGGAGAACGGATCAGGAACTGGCTTTTCACCGTCAGGAATATAGAAGTAGCGGTCGCCGGCGCGGGCTGATTCATGAGCGGCGAAGTAGCCGTCTTCCTGGGGCAGCATGGGAAAGTCGCGTGAGCCGTCAGCGGCGATCAGGCGCAGGGTCATGTTGGCAACAAAAGGGGCCCAGACGCGAAATTCGCAACCTTGGCGGTCCGGGTCCAGAGAGGCCCCCAAACCGGTTTTGCTCAGAACATCAGTATTCACGTATCTTGAGAAGACTCGGAGTGTCATTTAGATGCTCACCATCGAAAAACAGATACTGATTCTTGCTTCCGCGTCACCGCGCCGGCAGGAGTTGCTGCAGCAGGCCGGTATTCCGTTTGAAACCCGCCCAGCCCACATACCTGAAGTACGCTTTCCCGGCGAACCGGCCGCGGACTATGCAAAGAGACTTTCGCGCGAAAAAGCGCTGACCGTGGCACAGAGCTTTGCCGGACGCTTTGTTCTGGGCGCTGACACCATTGTGGTTGTGGATGAAACCGTGCTGGAAAAGCCACTTGACCACAACGATGCCGCGCGAATGTTACGCCTGCTCTCCGGACGCGGTCACAACGTTATTACGGGCGTAAGCCTGGTAACTCCAGACAAAACCATTGATACGCGTCTCTGTACCACAAAGGTGTTTTTTCACAACTTGATGGAACAGGAAATTCAGAGTTACGTGGCCAGCCATGAACCCATGGATAAAGCCGGCGCCTACGCCATCCAGGGCGGAGCTGCCAGTTTCGCTGACTACATGGACGGGGAATACTCCAATGTTGTCGGGTTACCACTTCTGCTAGTAGCAGAGATGTTACAGGCCAATCAATTTATGTAATGCCGAAACCGAACGCTTACTTCTTTTCAACAGGCTCAGCCGGAGGCTGCTGCGGTTCCGGATCGCCCTCTTTCATGGCGCCTTTGAAATTCTTAATCGCATCACCCAGCCCTTTGCCCAGACCGGCCAATTTGGAAGGGCCGAAGAACAAGAGAGCGATGATCAGAATAACCACCAGGTGCATGGGTCGCATGATGCCTTCAAACATAAAATCCTCCGCATTACGTCAACTGGACTGAGATGGTCAGGCCTTGCCGCTCTCCGCACGCAATCTGTCTAGCTCATTATGGTGCTGTCAAAGCTTGTAGGGGCTGTTGAAGGCGATTCTAGGCCAATTTGAGTAAGAGAGTCAAAGAATCATTGAAAGTAAAGCACTTGCCTGCTGCCGGCGGTTAATTTTTCTAACAAACCCTTATATGTCAAAGACATCGGACCAAGGCTGCCAGCAGCGCCGTCCGCAGTAGGAGTTCTTCCAGAAGAATGGATTCGTTCACGGCATGGGCTCCTTCGCCCACGGCGCCCAGGCCGTCCAGCGTAGGAATGCCCATACCGGAGGTGAAATTTCCGTCAGACCCGCCGCCGGTGGAAGCTTCGTCCAGTTCCATTCCCATGGACCGGGCTTGCTCCTGCGCCAGCCTGAAAAGGCGAACGGTGCCGTCCGTGCGTTCCATGGGGGGACGGTTCAGACCGCCGGTGACCTCAATGGTGCAGTTTGGATCCACGGGACGGAGGGCAGCGAACTTTTTTTCCAGCTCGGCAGCGTCGGCAGCGCGGGCGATGCGGATATCAACTTCGACAACAGCCTCCGCGGCGACGACGTTGGTCCGCGTGCCACCCTGAATCACTCCGGGGTTAACGGTTATGCCACGGGGCACGTCAGTAAATTTGGCGATCTCCAGAATCTGGCGCGCGAGTTCAATGACCGCACTGTGACCTTTTTCAAAATCGACGCCCGCATGGGACGCGCGACCACGGACCCGAATGGTGTAATCACCCACTCCTTTGCGTGCTGTCTTGAGCTGGCCTTTCAGGCTTTGTGCCGGTTCAAGGACAAGCACGGCTTCGCAGTCTTTGGCCGTGGCTTCTACCACGGGGCGACCGGTGGTGCTGCCAACTTCTTCGTCGGTGTCTAAGAGAATGGTGACGGGCCGGGAAGAGTCAGTGCGGCCTGGTGTGCTTCCTGAAGCGTTGCTAACGCTGCGTAGAGCGCGCAAGGCGAACATCATCATGGTGATGCCGGCTTTCATGTCATAGACGCCGGGACCGAAGGCGCGTCCGCCTTCCACGCGGAAAGGCATGGTTCTGAGCGTGCCGAGAGGCCAGACAGTGTCAAAGTGGCCGAGGAGAAGAACAGGTTTGCCAGAGGAGCCGGGGAATTCGACTTTGAGATGGTCGCCACAGTCCTGCTGAGGGAAGAACTTGACCGTGCCACCGAGGCCGGCAAACTCCTGCGCCAGATATTTCCCCAGGTGGTCGACGGCGGCCTTGTTATCGCTGGGCGATTCGAACTCGACCATGCGCTTGAGCACGTCCAGCATGTCAGTGCGATGTTCCTGGCAAAATTGCAGCAGTGTTGCGTTCTCAGTGGTAGCAGGCATAGACGTTGGTAATGATAACGCGAATGAATGACGTACCTCCAGACCTGATGTACGATTACCCGCATGCTTCGTGCTCTGGTTATTTTCACCAGCTTAATGCTCACCTCTGTGAGGTCAGGACAGGAGAAACCTGCTTCCCCTTCCATTGACTACCGGGTGGCTTACACGCACGAACTAAAGCCTCATCGCCGCACGTTTCCCATGAAAGGAATTGAGGGCCGGTCAAACCAGATATCGCTCACCCTGGTGGTTTCTCCCCAGGGTGATGTGGTGGAGGCGAAGCCTAGCGGCGACAGTGAGGCCATGAAGTTCTGGCCGAAGGTACGAGGAGAAGTTCAGCGGTGGAAATTCTTACCTTTTGAAAGAGACGGGAAAGCAATTACGGTTCGTGTGGAAGAGTATGTGGATTTGACGCCACCTGAGCGGCTGCCGTCGAAACATCTGCCTGCACCGGTGATCCAGAAAAATTCCAAAATCGAAATCAGTTTGAGGAGAACAGGGTGCTTCGGCGCCTGCCCTTCCTACCTTGTCACCGTCACCACCGAGGGAATCAAATTCGCGGGACAAAGTTACGTAGTCGCCAGGGGGAAACACACGGACATTGTAGATGTGGATGAAGTGCGCAAGCTTGCTCAGAAGTTTGTGGCGGGCGACTTCTATTCGATGGACGAAAGATATCGTGCGGGCGTTACGGATAGTCCAACGCATGTGCTCTCAATCACGATTGACGGGCAAAAAAAAGAAGTACTTGATTACGTTGGCTCCTGGGTGGGCATGCCTGCAGTCATCACGGAATTGGAAGAGGAGGTGGATACGCTTGCGCGATCAATGCGATGGGTTGATGGGGGCGATGGGCTTGTTCAGGCTTTGCAAGCCGAACGGTTCGACTTCAACACCTCTGAGGCCCAGTTCATGCTCAAAGTAGCGGTCAATCGAGGCCGAAGTGCCGCCGTACGCGACCTTCTTGCTGCTGGTGTGCCTCTACAGCCGATTCCCGCTACTAAATCCCCAGAGCTGTATTCTGAAGAAAACTATCTGTTAAGAGTGGGATGGCTCACCTGCGGTGCTCGCTATCCGGAAGTGCTCCAAACACTCATGGAAGCAGGCGCCAGCCGCGACGGTCAGCGGGATAAGGACCAGGCACTGGCCGCCGCATCCGGCTGGGGAGAATTGAAGGTTCTGCGCGCTCTGGTGGAATATGGCGCTAATGTAAATGCCCGCGACGAGCGCGGCGAAACCCCAATTTTCAACGCGGCGAATGAAGAGTTGATGCAGTTCTTCATCGATCATGGCGCTGACCTCACGATTCGCAACGACAAGGGTGAGACTGTGCAGGACGCGGCCAGCATCCATGGACCTGCGGCGCGGGAAGAAGCGCTGCGCAAGGCGATTCAAAGATTCAATGAGCGCCAACAAGCCAAATAGCGGATAGGTGTTCTCTCAAGATGCCCGGGAGCCTCTTAACCTGCGATGATCCTTGGTCCAAAAACGCAAACATTTCCGGTCCCGCCGTCACCTTGAGCCTTTTCCTGCCGGCTGCCAAATTTTGTCATTCACACAACGTTGACATAACCCCTCTGTAGGACTATCGTTGCCCGCGCTGCCCTTCCCAGTCTCTACGGAGGTATTTCCCCGATATGAATAAGAACTTTGCCGGAAACCGTTCCATACCAGGTCGCGCAGGACTGTTCCTTTGCGCGATCATTTTGCTGGTTCCCTCTTTCATCGCAGCCCAAACCAGGCCGCTTTTCAATCTGCAATCGACAACGCAGTCGCCTTTTCCCAGTGATCGTTTCACGGTAGGCGATTCCGGGCAAGCGACCGGATTGCGCGTCAACCTTCCCACGCCGAATTGCGCTACCAATCCTTCGGACTGCGCCGACGTGGCCCTGCTCAACCAGCTTGACGGCTTCAACCCGCAGCCCCGGATCTCCATTCCGTTTGACGGCGCGATTGATCCTGACACGGTGAGCAGCCAAACAGTTTTCCTGGTCCAATTGCCGGCCCGTTTCAGACCCGGCCGCGATCTGGACGACGATGCCTTTGCCGGATTCAAACCCAACATCATCGGCATCAACCAGATTATCTGGGACCCGGCCTCACTCACGCTGTTTGCGGAATCCGATCAGCATCTGGACCAGCAGTCAAACTATCTGCTGGTGGTGACCAGAGGCATTCACGATGCATCCGGAGCGGCCATCCGTCGCGCTCAGGGATTAAACAGCGGTGATGATGGTGGTGACTCCCAGTTGCGCTCGTATCAGCGGTCTCTGCAAAGCCTGCTTCGCGGTGACGTTCTGCACGCCATTGCGCCCGGCTTGGACAATGGCGATATTGCCGCCGCCAGCCTGTTCACTACGGAAAGCGCCACCGCAACCCTTGAGAGTATTCGCGACCAGATCAAGATGGCTGCCGCCCCGCAGGTGAGCTTCACGATTGGCTCCAACGGTGAGAAGACTGTTTTCCCGGTGAATACCGTGTCTGGGTTTACCTGGAATCAGCAGACTCATACCACTGGAGCACTGGTTCCCGTGAACTTCAATGCTGATCTGGCGGCCTTGCAGGTTTTCCCCGGCTCCATTGGCACCATCGCCTTCGGGAAATTCAGTTCCAAACAATTTATCAATGCCGGCGTCTTCATTCCCGCGGTGCCTACGCGCAATGACGTCCCCGTGCAGTCAACGCAGGACGTGTTCTTCAATCTCTTTATTCCGTCCGGCAAGCGTCCCACCAATGGCTGGCCGGTGGCGATCTTTGGCCACGGATTTACTGACAGCAAGCAGGGCGCTCCGTTTGCCGTGGCTTCCACGCTGGCTCACAACGGCATCGCCTCCATCGCGATCAATGTTGTTGGCCACGGTTTTGGTCCCAACAGCACGTTGACCATCAACCAGGGCCCCACGTCCGTCACGTTCCCGGAAGGCGGCCGCGGTATCAATCAGGATGGCACGGGCGTCATCTCTTCCTCTGGCGGCTCCTCCACTTTCTTTGCCAGCCCGCAGGGAACCATTGGCTCACGTGACGCGTTGCAGCAAACCGTGGCTGACATGATGCAACTGGTGCGCGCCATTCAAGGCGGCATTGACGCCGATGGCGACGGACTGCCGGACCTGGATGCCAACCGCATCTATTACTCCGGACAGTCATTTGGAGGCATCTACGGCACCATCTTCATGGGCATTGAGCCTGATATCCGCGCCGGAGTGCCGAATGTTCCGGGCGGCTCCATCATTGACATTGTGCGGCTCAGCCCGGGCTTCAAGTTGCTGCTGACACAATCCCTTGCCGTGCGGACACCCAACCTGCTGAATGCCCCCGGAACGCCGTTTTTATTCAATGACAACTTGCCGCTGCGCAATCTGCCCACGGTGATCAACAACGTGCCTGGAGCGATTGCGATTCAGGCGGTGGAAGAAAGCAGCCGCTGGCTGGGCCAGGCCGGTGATCCCGTCGCCTGGGCGCCGTTCATCCGCAAGTCACCATTGCTTGGCCAGTCGTCCAAGCGCGTGATCGTCCAGTTTGCCCGTGGCGATGAGACGGTGCCGAATCCAACCGCAACGGCCCTCATCCGCTCCGGTGATCTGGCTGATCGCGCAACCTTCTTCCGCAACGACCTGGCTTTTGCCCTGGGCGTTGGCTTTGGCAAGAATCCGCACACGTTCCTCACCAACATTGGAGGCACGCTGCCGGTGGCAACCGTTGCCGTCGGCGCTCAGACCCAGATCGCAATTTTCTTTGTGACCGACGGCGCCTCGACCATTGATCCCGATGGTCCGGGGCCGTTGTTTGAGGTGCCGATCGCAGGCGCACTCCCGGAGGACCTGGGATTCCTGCCGTAGGCGATTGTTTTGATTGGTTAATTGAGTAAGTTGGTAAATTGGGCAATTTGGTTTTGCACACGAGTGCAGCCAGATTGCCCATTTTGTTGTCAATAATCCAGTAACAGAATTGGTCCCTAACAGATTATCCACGCAACAGAATCTAATCCTCGCCGTCTTTCCGACACCCATTTCTTCCCACCCATTCCCAGCACCAAGAACGCACACATTTCCGGCCCCGCCGTCACCTTAACGCTGTTCCAGCCGGCTGCCATATTTTGTCATTCACACAACGTTGACATAACGGTCCTTGCAGGACTATCGTCGCCCCCGCTGCCTTCCCAGTCTCCCCGGAGATCTGTAACACGGATGAAGCAGGCATTGATGAGGTATGCCCTTTGCTTTTGCTGTTGCTGTTGCTTTTGATTTTCGATCTTAAACGATGCGGGTTTGATTCACGCTTTTCTCTTCTCTACTCTTATCTCCTCTAATCTCCTCTCTTCTTCTCTACTCTATTCTCATAAGAGTTTTTGTTGATGTAGAAGGGACTTAAAAAGTCCACACACTGCTCACAGCCATGTCACAGACCCTTTACGACCCCTGCGAAGAGACGAAAATTCATGCCGTGGCCATACGTGTGACGTACCACGGCATATACGCGGCGTGAACACGGCATATACACGCATGAACACGGCATGAACGCGGCATGAACGCGGCGTGAACACGGCAACGACGTGCAACTACGCCGTGGCTGCGAACTGAGCGGCATTCGCATCAGGCGGCATTTCCATGGGGTCTTCTTCTTCGTGGTCGGTGGGTATAAGAAATCCAGAGGCAATGATTGCCCTGATGGCGCTTGCTACAAACCTTCTCTCCTGCGGCAGAATCATCAGGGCCCGGGCAATCCACTGCGGGTCATTGGGAATGTTGTGCCCAACGCGGGACCGCAGGCGGCAGCAGCCCTCAAGAAGGTAGCGCTGGAGCATGGTCAGGTGGCAAAAGTCGTAATCGTAGTCTTTGCCAACGTACGTGCGGATCCACGGGCAGTATTGGGTGAGGTCAGCTGATTGATATTTGTGCCAATTCTTGATGGCAAGATATTTCATGGGGGCTTCCGGCGCTCAGCTGCAATTTCGTCAAAAAACAACATGGAGCGCAGCCGGCTATTAAACATTTATCACTACTTTTGTTTAAATGGAAACGCGTGTTTTGCAGCCGTACTGACGGATTCGAGATTATCTGGCCTTAACAGGAAACAGGCGGCTGTATATGGTGCCAACCGTCAGATATTTTTTTTATTCATTCTTCCGGTTGAGCCTTGCCTGAGTTGTCTGGCTTTACTATCATCACCAGCGAGCTCTAAGTCCTGCGATGACCAAAAACTTTCGTTTCCTCACGCTGATCATCTTCTTCGTCTTTGCCGTGGCATCGGGCGCGAAGTCGCAAGCCAGCCATGAATCTGCCCACGCCCAGGCCCGGAAATTCCCTCTTTCCTCCTTTGACCGAACGGACTGTCGTCTCAAAGCGCGCTACCAGGAGTGCCCGAGCAAAGTGATGACGGGGATACTTGGTCAAGGCAAGGGTGCAGTCCCGGTACTGATTTCGCAGCTTAATGATTCCGGACGGACGAAAGAGCCCATTGAGCCCGACTGGAGTTATACCGACTCAGGCGACGTGGCTTATTTCATCCTGATCAGCCTGTTTACCAATGGAGATGGCACCTTCAACCTGCCTGATGTGCCGACCTGGCAGACTGTGATGAACGGCTGCACTACCGGCGTGGAAGGTTGCTGGCGGGAGTACGTCAGGAAGAATGGACGCCAATCCGTGCAGCAGGCCTGGATGAAAGCCTGGGACCTGAACAAGGACAAAATCTCCTGGGATGCAAAGGAAAAGTGCTTCCGCGTGGCCGGAGTGATTACGGGAAGAGGAAAAGCGGGGAAAAAGTAATCGGGTGCTCGCTTACTCCTCCGCAATATTCCTTCGGCGTTATTCCTTTGGCTTTACTCTTTCAACTTCAGCTTGCTCTTGTTTTCTTCCAGAAATTCACGGAGTTCCTTGGCCTGGTCCAGCAGGCGGACCCACTGCTCGTAATAAAGGGTGACGGGAAAACGGCCAAGGCCGTACACGCTTACGCCGCCCTTTTCGCTTACCTTGAATTGCATAACGCCGGTGCGCTGCTTCTTGGATTCCAGTTCGGCCAGTTTCGCCTTGAGCTCTTCGTATGTTGGTTCAGCCATGCTTCACCTCTATGATTTCCGGGAATACAAGATTGTAGCCCAAAAGCGGAAAATCAAATGCTTACCGCGGATGAACGCAGATGGTCGCGGATCAGAAGAACCAGAAAATTGCTGAAGTCTACGCCAAATTGGGATGAGTGGGATCGGATGGAGTGAATGGCGGGTTGGGGATCGCCGAGAGCGACGTCATCGCGCGACATCGCCGGGATCGGAAGATCAAATGCTTACCGCGGATGAACGCGGATGGTCGCGGATCAGAAGAACCAGTAAATTGCTGAAGTCTACGCCAAATTGGGATGAGTGGGATCGGATGGAGTGAATGGCGGGTTGGGTGGATCGGTTGATATGGTGATCGGCTGATCGAGTGATCGGCAAGGGAGGTACCTGCTGAAAGCAAAAACGGCAGCCTGGTTTGACTGCCGTTCCTGCCGACGAAGCGGCGTTAACTTGATGTCGCCGCTATTGAACGTTGACGTTCTCAACCAACCTATAGAGTTTGCCGGCTGAGTCCCAGGCCTGGATGGTGAGAATCTGGGTGCCTTTGTTGGCGTTGACCTGCTGGTCAAGAGTTGGGCCGGATGACACTGCCACCACAGTACCGTTCAGGTAGGCCTTCATTCCGGTGATGGGCGCGGGATTGTTCTCCACGTTGAATGACACACGGAATGGAGAGGTCACATCCTGTCCGTCGCCCGGACCGGTGTTCGCGTAGATACCGGGCTCACAGGTGGTTCCCTTGGGCGGGCAGTTGCCGTCGTAGTAAGCAGTGAAAGCAACTTTGCTGGAATAGACGTGACCCTGAGCGTCCCATGCGACCACGGTGAGTGTGTGGTTGCCGGGGGTTGTGGGTGAACCCTGGCCTTCAATCCATTGTTCGCCGGAGGTGGCCGTATCGAAATTCATGGTGTTGTCCACGTAAGTGCGAACGTGAGTGATGTTGGCGGCGCCCTTAAATCCGAACGTCATAAGCATGTTCTGTGAAACAAACTGTCCGGCTGCGGGATAGCAGATCTTTACGCCAACCGTGGACATAGGGCAGGTGGTAGGAGGAATACCGGTGGAGGTAAAAGTCTCAGCGGTTGCATAGCTGCGTCCAAAACTGTCCACGGCAGTGATGGTCATCTTATGTGTGCCCTCCCCGATGGCTCCATCGAAGAGGTTGATTTCCGGGCCGTTGTTGGTGAAGATCTGCTGGCCGTCAAGGGTCACCGTCATTGACGTAATGGTTCCTGAGGAAGGTTCGGCGGCGCTCTCAATGAACGGTACGCCATTGATGACCGAGTTGGCGCTGGGCTGGCATATGCGTACGCCCGAAGTTGCGGGCGCTGCACATTGCGCGGCTGCCTTCCCTGGCAGCATTGCGACTGTGATGGCAAAGAACGAGGCGACGAGGACGGAGACGATGGACGACGCAGACTGGTATTTCATTTGGGTACGGCCCTTTGGTGGTGCTTCGATGATGTTGGTGGAGTGTCTTGCTGATCTTCATATGAGCAATTCACAAGCCAAGTAGCTGCACTCTGAAAAATCCAGAAAAGTTGAAAAGGAATGTAGAACAACGTCCACTAGTGGAACGCGGGTACATATTCAGAGTAGAACCCGAGCTAAGGTATGCGCCAACTGCGCGCCTTCTGCGTAAGGTTCATTGAGTTATATCGCGCAGCGATGTTGTCAGGCTGCTGGTTGGGTTTGCAGAACAAATCTTCTATAATTCGCCGACGAGCAATGAGTGAAAACAACGTTAAAGCCGTAGAAGCAACCGCACCGGAAGCAACGGAAACAGCCGCCAGCGTGAGTGGACCAATGGACATTGGCCAGATTCAGGCCATCCTGCCGCATCGCTATCCTTTTCTTCTGATTGATCGCGTACTTGAGGTCCATCGCATGAAGAAGATCGTGGCGTTGAAGAACGTCACCATCAACGAGCCGTTCTTCCAGGGGCACTTTCCTTCATTCCCCATCATGCCGGGCGTGTTGATTGTGGAAGCCATGGCACAGGCCGGGGGAACCCTGTTGCTGACGGAGATTGAAGATCGCAATGACAAGCTGATGGTGTTCACCGGCATTGAAAAGGCGCGCTTTCGCCGCCCGGTGGTCCCAGGCGATCAGATTCGCATTGAAGTTGAGGTGCTGGCCTGGAGAAGGACGGCCGTCCGCATGGGCGGTAAGGCCTATGTCAACGGCAAGGTGGTTTGTGAAGCCACCATCAGCTGCCAGCTTGTGGACCGCTCACGTGGCAAGAGTTCGTCCACGAGCACGACCGAATCAGCCGAATGATCAGACAATCATGACACAGCCCAAAATGTCAGAATCAAAGACCATTCATCCCACGGCCGTCATCGAGCCGGGAGCTAAGGTTCCGGCATCATGCACCGTGGGGCCTTATTGTCATATTGGCAGTGAAGTTGAGCTGGGTGAGAACTGTGAACTCATGTCTCATGTGGTGGTGGCAGGAGTAACAAAGATTGGTTCCAACAACCGGTTCTTTCCGTTTGGCGCCATTGGCTGTGAGCCGCAGGACACAACATATCAAGGTGAAAAGACGCGCCTGGAGATTGGCGACCACAACGTAATTCGGGAGTACGTAACTCTGAACCGCGGTACCGCGAAAGGCGGAGGGATCACCCGCATCGGCAGCAATACCTTACTCATGGCTTATTCCCATGTAGGGCATGACTGCATGGTTGGTGATCGTGTGATGCTGGTGAACGGAGCTACTCTGGCAGGCCACGTTACCGTGGAAGAATGGGCGGTGGTGGGAGCGTTATGTCCGGTGCACCAGTTTGTCAGGATCGGCGCCCATGCATACATCGGCGGAGGAACGGTGGTGACAAAGGACGTTCTGCCTTTTGCCAAGTGCGTTACTCCTCGCCATACCAAGGCTTACGGGCTGAATGCTGTTGGATTGGAGCGCCGCGGCTTCAGCAAAGAGCGTATCCGCAAAATCCATCATGCCTATAAGCTGCTGCTGAATTCCAAGCTGAACACAACGCAGGCCCTGGACAAACTGAAAGCCGAAGCCGACCTGGGTGAAGACGTGAGCATGCTGGTGAAGTTCATTGAAGATTCAGAACGAGGCGTAATCAAGTAAGACGGATAGAGTCAGGCTATTTTCTTTTCCCGATCAGTGGAACGGCGCGCCAGCGGGCCAGAGATTGGCTGGACTGGTTCGTTGACAACGGGCGGATCAACGCCGTTTATCAACGTATCGGCATAGCGCAGGTAGCGCTTGATTGTGCCTAGCTCTTCCGGCTGTAACGATGGGTCGGCTGCAATGTCTGGAATCTCAGGCTCAGCCTGCAACTGCTTAAACGTGCGAAACCCTCTAAAAGCAGGGATCCGGTACTTTGAATTTGGCCGTCGAGTCATAACTAAGCAGAGTTAACTAATTAGTTAAGATGCGATCTTAACCCAATAGATGCCCGTTTTAAGGCATTGTTTAGAATTACTGATCCAACATCGTGCCGGCCAAAGCAAAACTCGGGTTGATAGCGGGAAATGGAAGCTTTCCCCTGCTGCTATTGGACGCGGCGCTCGCCCAGGGCACTGAAGTTGTAGTTGCCGCCATTAAGGAAGAGACTTCACCGCTCATTGACGGACGCGGCGCGGCCTCAGTTCATTGGATGTCACTCGGCGAGCTCAGTAAGCTGATCGATACATTCAAGCGTGAAGGCGTGACCACGGCAATCATGGCTGGCCAGGTGAAGCACAAGCAGATATTTTCCAGTATTCGTCCCGATTGGAAGCTGGCCAAGGTGCTGTTCTCACTGGGAACGCGCAATACGGATTCGCTGATTGGCGCGGTCGCCAAGGTGCTGGAAGAGGAAGGCATTCACCTGATCAGTTCCACGTCCTATCTGGAACCACTGCTGGCCAAGACAGGAGTTCTCACTCGGCGTGCACCCAATGAGGTAGAGAGCGGGAACGTGGAATATGGCCGCAAAGTGGCGCGGCAACTCGCTCAGTACGATATTGGACAAACCGTGGTCATTGCTGAATCAGCCTGCGTGGCGGTGGAAGCCATGGAAGGCACAGATGCGACGATCCTCCGAGCCGGAGAGATCATGGGGAGCCTGGGCGATGTGCAGAGTGGCGGCGCGAATCCGGGCGAACCCGCGCTGAGCAGGTCACTGACTGTGGTCAAAGTTGCCAAACCGAACCAGGACATGCGCTTTGACGTCCCGGTAATCGGGCTGAAGACACTGGAGACAATGAAGCAGGCAGGAGCGACATGCCTGGCTGTCGATTCTGGCAAGTGTTTATTCCTGGATGGTGACAAGATCATTCAGGCGGCGGACGAAGCAGGGATAGCGATCGTGGGGGATTGATGCCGGTCAGAATGATTGCTGCCGTGCAAGTCGCGTTGATTTTTCTCTCGCCGAACTCATCGATGACCCAAACCATCCCAGCACACGGGTGCGTATCATACGAACCTTCCCACGTGACGCTGCAAGGTACTCTCGTGCGTAAGACCTTCCCCGGGCCACCGAACTACGAGAGCGTTAAGAACGGCGACAAACCTCAGACGAGTTGGATCCTGGAATTACAGGAAAGCATTTGCGTTGATGAGGACAAAGCGCAACCCGATCTCAACCCGCAGCAGAGTAGGATCAGGGAAGTTCAATTGGTGCTGCCATCCCAGCAGTTTGCGGCATATAAACACCTTGTCGGAAGGCGGGTTACTGCGACCGGCACCATGTTTGGGGGAATCACGGCGCACCATCACACGCCAGTTCTCCTGACCGTTTTAAGTTTAAGAGGCTCAGCGAAATAACGCAGTGATCGTTGGTCAGCGGGCGCGGTTTTGGTTCTCTGTTTCTTCGAGTTGTTTCCGAGCCAGTCCTTCGCGTCCGTCATAGCGAAGGAAGGCAGGATAGATCGCGGCCAGCGCGGCGGTTCCCAGAACACACAAAATCCCACCTGAAATCACAGATGTCCGTATGCTGAACAGACTGGCCACAATGCCGGCTTCAGCGTTACCGAGAAGCGGTCCGGTCGTATAACTAACCACTTCAATTCCGGCGAGGCGTCCGCGCAGATGATCAGGAATGGTCTGGTTCCAGATGGTCATGCGGAAGAGTCCGCTGATCATGTCAGCAGCGCCGGCAAGCAGCAGCCAGAAAAGCGCCAGCCAGAGCTGGTTGGCAAAACCGAATGCAATGATGGCCACTCCCCAGAGTGCAGCTGCAATGGTTACCGCAAGACCGTGCCGGTTCACGCGGGAAGACCAACCTGACGCAAGCGTGGCCAGCAGCGCACCGGCAGAAGGCGCAGCATAAAGCAGACCGACGGAAGCTGCACCGAATTTCACAGCAATCGCGGGGAAAAGCGCCATCGGCATGCCGAAGAACATGGCGTTGATATCGATCAGGTAAGTTCCCATCAGCTCTGGGCGACTGCGCGCGTATCTCAGTCCTTCAGCCAGAGTACGCAGGCTGGGACGGTCAGCGCCGGGTCGAGGCGGCATGGCGCGCATCATCCACAAGGCGAGAAGGGAAATGGCGAAGGTCGTAAGGTCGATGGAATAGGCAACTGCCGCGCCGAAGCTGGCGGCAAACACTCCGCCAAGAGCTGGTCCAACAATGCCTCCGAGAGTGGCTCCGATGGAACGCAGAGCGGACGCCGCGGGCATCATTCCAGGAGGCAGCAACTTGGGAATCAGCGCTTCCAGTGACGGACGTTTCAATCCGTTGAGGCCGGCGAATGACGTGGCACAGACGAACAAGACCCATACGCGTGGATGTGGGATAAGCGAGTTGATGATTAGAGTCGCGCTGCCCACGGCCATGAGTAATTCGCTGATCCGCACCATGCGCCGACGATCAACGTAATCCGCCAGAGCGCCGCCAATGAAAGCCATTACCATGATGGGGACAAATTCAGCCGCACCCAGCAACCCGACCGCGAGCGTTGATCTGGTGAGCTGGTACATCTGCCAGGGCAGAACCACAAAGCTCATCATGGAGCCGAAGAACGAGACTGAATGGCTGATAAAGAGAAGCCGGTAATCGCGCGAGATTCTAAGCGGAGTAATGTCCAGGGCAAAAGCCTTCAACAGGCCGCCCGAGGTCGCAACCGTGCTTTCCGCGGTTGGGTCGGGCGTGAGATGCGGCGCAGGGGTCTCCACCTTGAAAATATACCTTGAAAATATACCAATGTCCGGCGCACCAACCCGGGCTGTAACCTTTTAGCCGCAGCACACTCTATTCATGTGCAGGAGGAATGAAGAATTTGGCTTCCGACACACTGATAGCCGGATCTGCGTTCAGTGACGAACAGATTGTGGAGCGGGTGGTTGCCGGCGAAACCGCTCTGTTTGAGATCCTGATGCGTCGCTACAACCAGCGGCTTTATCGCGTGGCGCGCAGCGTCTTGAAAGATGACGACGAGGCGGAAGACGTAATGCAGGAAGCCTACTTCCGCGCCTACCAGCATCTTGGCCAGTTCGAAGGGCGTGCAAGTTTCTCCACCTGGCTGATCAGGATCGCCTTCCATGAGGCGCTGGCGAGAAAGAAGCGTCGCGGCCGGCATGACGAGCTCGACGCTATTGAGGAGTCAAAGGGAGATTCCACCATGATTTTGAAATCGGGTAACCCCGGCCCTGAAGAGGACCTGGCTCAATCAGAACTGCGTGGTTTACTCGAGAACGCAATTGCAGGCCTGCCCGAAGCCTTTCGCACGGTCGTCGTGATGCGTGAAATCGAAGAGATGAATATTGCTGACACGGCTGCGGCTCTCGGGTTAAGTGAATCCCTGGTGAAGACGCGTCTGCATCGTGCGCACGCCATCCTTCGCAAGGACCTCCACTCGCGCGCGCGCGGGCGTCTCACGGAAATCTATACCTTTCATGCTGTGCGTTGTGATCGCGTGGTAAAAGCCGTATTTTCACGGATCGAAAGCCAGAGTCACGGCCGGTAGAACAAGTGCGCAGGGCTATTGCTGGCTGATCTGCATGCTCTGGTCAATGCTCAGCGATCTTGGCATACCGGAATTCTCAGGACCATTGTAGGTCGCCAGAATGCGGAAGCTCGCATCATCGATCTCAGACGAGTAGTTGTATGGACCGCGGCTGGTGCGTGACATGGTGAGATCACCCTGTGAGCGCAGATCCTCCAGTGAAACATAGCCGCCCTTCATGGCAGCATGGCTGCGCTCAGCCTGCGCTATGGCCAGCAGGTCATTGCGGACGCCGGTCAAGTCAATCACCGCAATGGGATTATTGGTGCCTGCGCCGGCAACCGTCAGCCCCTGACGCATGTAAAACCACATGCCCACAACCAGAACGAACAATAAAGTTACGAATCCGAATCCACGTCCCATATGTTCGAATCCTCCTATCGGCCAATGTTTACGCTGTAATGACCATCTCCAGCAGAGTTTCTGGCCGAATAGAAATCATATCTTTGCGGCGAGGCATAAGCTCTGAGAAAATCAATAGGTTGACGAACGAAAGTGCAATCCGCGTAGCAGTCGTTGGTGTAGGCTCTTTTGGCCGTAACCATGCCCGCGTGTACCACGAACTGGAAAAACAGCAACAGGGTGTTCAACTTGTGGCCGTGGTGGATGCTAACGCTGCTCAGGCCCAGTCCGTGGCTGCGCAGTTCGGCTGCAAGGCTTTCACCCGCGTTGAGGACCTTTTCGGTATCGTGGATGCCGCGTCTGTCGCGGTTCCCACGGTGCATCACCTGGGCGTCGCCTCCGCACTGATGGAAGCAGGTGTGGATGTTCTCATCGAGAAACCGCTGGCTTCAACCCTGCAGGAGGCGGACGCGCTGGCAGCCATCGCCAGGGCCAGGCAGCGAGTCGTTCAGGTGGGCCATCTTGAGCGGTTCAACCCCGCTGTGCGTGCCACTCTCCCTATCATCACACGGCCAATGTTTTTCGAAGTACATCGCCTGAGCATCTTCACCGCTCGCAGCCTGGATGTGGATGTTGTTCTTGACCTGATGATCCACGACATTGATGTGGTGCTGTCCTTCGTGAAGTCGCCGGTGAAGGAGATTCGCGCGGTTGGATTGCCGGTGATCTCAAACAAAGTTGATATCGCCAATGTGCGTCTTGAATTCGAATCTGGCTGCGTCGCCAACCTCACCGCCAGCCGTATCAGCACGGAAAAAGTTCGCAAGCTGCGCTTCTTTCAGCCCAGGGAATACGTCTCCCTGGATTACGGACGTCAGGATGTATTGCAGTTGCGCGTCGGTCAGGAAGAGAAATTTTCTCTGGATCAACTCCTGGGCATCGTCGGCGAACCCTCGGATGTGCCAATTCCCGGCGTTACCGTCAATAGGCCTCCGGTCAAATCGGAAGAGCCATTAAGCTCAGAGCTCAAGGCATTTCTCACTGCTGTGCGTCATCGCTCAACGCCGGTGGTTTCCCTGGATGATGGACGCAAAGCCCTAGCCGTGGCTCTGGAGATACTCTCGGCGATTGAACAACATAGCCGCCGTGCAGGATTGCTGCCGGTAAACTGAACAAGCGCCATTGCCTTCGTGTATGTAAATACTTGTTAAGCAGTGCTGTATGGCCGTTCGTAATTCGGTGATTTCCATTAGTTTATTGGAATTTTGATGCTACCCGGCACGCAAGGACAGCTCACAAATGTCGTTCTAATGAGAGAATAAAGATACGCTCCTTGCACGTGCCGGCGGTGTTCTATCCCTCTGATGGAAGAAGAAAAAGTTCGGGAATCCAGAGTCTCCTCGTCGCCCAGAGACGGAGAACTCCATCTGCTCTTAACTGACCTGGAGGATGACATATCCTCCTATCGTCGGCGTGAAGCTGCGTGGATTTCCGGGGCCGTGCATGCCGTCATCATCATTCTTCTGGTGCTGGCTCCTAAGTGGATTGGAAACACAGCTCACGTTCTGCCGATGATGGCAAAACAGCAGAGCACCTATCTGGAACTTCCCCCCGATGCGATGAAGCTCAAGACGCCTCCCAAGACCGACCGCATCTCAGACTCAAACCGAATTGCGCAAACGCGTACACCGGTTCCCAGCAAGGAAGCTTTAAAGAAACTGCTGGATGCGCGTGATCCTGGCAAGCCCAAGACGCCACCGCCCGCGCCCGCGCAGCAACAGGCTGAAGCCACACCGCAACAGCAGCCCGCTCCTCAGCAAGGGCAAACGCAGACTCCGGAACAGCAGCCACAACAAACGGCAAAGCTGGATGCACCCGTCCCGCCCAAGCCAAAAATTCCATTTCCGGTGAACTCACCCGGCGCAGCCTTGAGCAAAGCGATTGACAACGTGGCCAACTCACACGGTGCCGCAAGTGTTCCGCTCGGTGGCGGCAACTATGGTTCCGGTATCCGTCCGCGGGTGGACACGCGCGGCAATCTGGAAATCCTCAGTGATACCATGGGCGTTGATTTTGGCCCTTACATGCAGCGCCTGCGCCGGGCCGTGCAGGAACATTGGGACCCGTTGATTCCTCAGTCCGCCATGCCGCCGGAAATGAAACGCGGCACTGTCATTATTGAGTTTGCCATCTTGAAAGACGGAAAAGTGGCCGGCCTGCGCGTAATTAACGGATCAGGCGACACCGCGCTGGATCGCGCTGCCTACGGCGCCATTACCTATGCCATTCCCCTGCCGCAATTGCCGCAAAATTTCAGCGGCGACTATCTCCTGCTCCGCGCACACTTCCTCTACAACCCTGACAAGAACGATCTGGAATAAGACATTAAGCTCACTCGAGATTTCTGAAGATCGGAGCGCGGATGATCCTGCCCGTGATTTCTTTAAGCTCAGTGATCCGCGTTCATCCGCCGTAGGAGTTTTCTGTTTTGACTGCCGCCTGCGCCTGCTACAACTCCATCATTTTCACCAGCGTCCTCTGCGCGAACGGCATATAAATCAGCGCAGCCGTTGAACCCAGCGCCAATCCAAGCCCAATGCGATCAGCCAGCATGAATGGCGCCAGGGCCCATAACAGATCCAGAATAAACAGCGCAGGAAACAGAACGCGAAACTTCGCGCCAAGCAGGTGATAATCCAGCGCCGTGGCGGAAGTCAGGTACAGCCTTACCACCAGGCCGATCAACGCCGTGACCAGATAAACCACAAAAGCAAACTGTCCCAGGTTATGCCACGCCATCTCTGCCGATTGATGCAGCCGGTCAAGCCGGAACAATGCCGAAATGTAGAAAGCCATGTACATCACCTGCGACAGCACAAACAGTGTCCGTGAAGTCTTTCGGCTTGCCCTGGGAAGTTCAGTCGATGGACTTTTTTGACCGGCTGCGGACTCCTGCGGAAGTGCAACCTGACTTTGCGCTGGAGAAGCAGGGATCGCAGCGGATGTCGATGCCACAGCCTTCGGAGCTTCTGACGGTGTTAACGCCGACGACGCTGTCTCTTCCACCTTCTCCACTTCAGCCAGGAAACGGTAGCCGCGTTTGGCAATCGTCTCAACATACTTCGGGCTTGCGGCTGAATCGCCCAGGGCCTCGCGCAGCTTGGCCACCGCCGTATTCAGTCCATGATCAAAATCCACGAATGTATCTTCCGGCCACAGCCGTAGCCGCATTTCTTCGCGGGTTACAACGTCACCGGGTCGCTCCAGCAGCGCCACCAGAATCTGGAAAGGCTGCATCTGCGTCTTGAGCCGGTGACCTCGCTTGCGTAACTCCGCCGCCCGCAGGTCCGCTTCAAATTCCCCGAACTTGTACTTCAGAACATTCGCCATGAATTTTGCTGGTTATCTTAATTGAAGATTGGGATTCAAAACCGGGATTCATGAGCAGTTGATTAGAATGGACACCGTGGCAATGGACGCGCACCGCCAACAGACGCTTGGCCTTACCCTGGTCGCAATTCTCATTTTGCTCTTTGTGCTGCTTCGCCACCTCTGGGGCCGCCCATGACGCAGGAAACTCAATCTGCCCGGGATCCATTGCTGGTCGTGCTCCTCGGCCCAACCGCCAGCGGAAAAACCTCACTCTCGCTCCATCTGGCGGAGAAGTTCAACGGAGAAATTGTCAGTTGCGACTCCGTAGCCGTTTATCGCGAATTCGAAATTGGTACCGCCAAACCTTCGCTCGCTGACCGCCAGCGTGTCCCGCATCATCTCATTGACGTGGCTGCGCCCACGGAGCAGTTTACCGCCGGCGATTACGCTCGCATGGCCCGCACCGCCATTGCAGACATCCATTCCCGTGGTCTTATGCCAATCGTTGTCGGTGGAACTGGGCTTTATCTCCGCGCGTTGCTGGAAGGCCTGTTCGCGGGCCCGGCGCGTTCAGACGAACTGCGTGAGCGCCTCCGTGAACTTCAATCTGCTCGCGGTGTTGAACATCTTCATCGCCTGCTGCGCAAGCTTGACCCAGTCGCTGCCGCGGCCATCCACGCCAACGATGTTCCCAAAGCCATTCGCGCCATTGAGGTCTGCTTGAGTGCCCGCACCTCTTTGACAGAGATGTGGAAGGCCGGGCGCGATCCCCTCCGCGGATTCCGCATTCTTCGCATCGGCTTGAATCCTGATCGACTTGTGCTTTATCAGGGGATCAACGCGCGTGCGCGAGCCATGTTTGAGGAAGGACTGGAGGAAGAGACAAGACGGCTCAAGGATCGTTATGGGGATTCCGCACGATCTTTACTCTCGCTTGGCTACAAACAGGCCATGCAGTTGCTTGTGCATGAACTCTCGCTTGAACAGGCGATTTCCGCGGCCCAGCAGGGCCATCGCAACTATGCCAAGCGACAGATGACCTGGTTCCGCCGTGAACCAGATGTTCAGTGGATGGATGGTTTCGGCAACCAGCCTGATGTGCGGTGCCGCGCAGAAGAATTAATAACCAGAATGTTGCGCTGAGAAAACTTTCCTCACCTGTGCATCACGCGTTGCTGCTTTCCAGCAGTCGCACCGTTTTTGGGGCAATTTGGCGATTTCACCAAATCTGCTTTCCGTGACTCTCAAATGCCTCATATGCATTTTTTGGTTGACATTGCAACACTCATACCTCAATATCTTGGGTGTAGACGAGCGGGCCCACTAGAAGTAGGGCTGCTCAAGGCCCAAGGAAGCAAATCTGGCAAGGAGGACGAATCGCACATGGCAACCAAGAAAAAGGCGAAGAAAAAAGCAAAGAAAAAGTAGTCATGTAGCGGAGCAAAGTCTCCGTTATTTTTTTTTCAAGGGAAAATAGTTAAAGCGGGGGTGTTCACGTCGAACACCCCTTTTTATTTTGCTGTTCTTGAACCGCCGCAGACTGTCATCATTACGAGGTTCAAAAACAAGGGCTCGCGCCGTCCACGCGCGTCGAGCCCGCTGCAACAGGTGCCTCCGAACCGCAAATCACGATAGACGTACTCGAGCAGTTCTCGCGAAGCGAAAGAAATTAACGTCGCTCGCGCCGTCCACGCGCGTCGAGCCCGCTGCAACAGGCGCATAAACAAAGCAACCACGAGGAATGCATTCAAGGCGGTTTGGATCCCAGCGACAGTTGTACGATTCCCCGCCTGCATGCTTCAATTAAAACTGGCCTGGAAATGGATCGAATGACGAAAATGCGCTTTTTTTTCACCTTGATGTTTATGTTTTGTTTGCTCGCTGTCAATGTAGGTGTCGCACAAAACGCCGCGCCAACTCCCAGACCTGCCGGTAGCGGCGCAGAGAACATCATCCCGTTTCTGAACCAGAATATCCTCTGGTATCGCGGTCTCACGCTGCAGCAGCAACTAGCCACTGAACCCAGTGACGTGATGTTTTTCAATGACAACCGCCAGCTTGCCGAGCAGGTCGTGCGCCTTTCCTTTGAATACGCGCGTGCGCGCGCCCAGGCGCTCGCCGCTCAGTCGGACGCAAATGGCAATGCCGAGGACGTTTCCCAGCTCCAGACACTGGCCGGTTTGGCCGCCAAAGCCGACCAGCAATACAAGGAAACCCAGAAAGAAGTGGACGACCTGCGCCCGCAGTTGGCCTCCGCAACCGGGGCGAAACGCAAAAAGCTGCAAGCCACGCTCGATGAAACGCAGAGTGAAGTTGAATTGTTTCAGGCGCGGCGTGATAGCTTGCGCAACATGGTGCAGTTTGCCACCGGAGCCACCGCAGGGGGAGTAGGCTCGGGCACTCTCACCGGGCAAATTGAAGAGCTTGCGCGAACCGTGCCTTCCGCCAATGCGAACACTAAGGAGACTGACAACGATAAGAACGTCTCAGCTAACAATAATGCCAACTCAATGGCGGTGGCAGCCCGTGAGCGCAAGCAGGAGCCCAGCGGTATTCTGGACATTATCGCCAGCCTGTTCAACCTGCATCGGAAGATCAAGTCGCTCGAAGATGACATCAAGGTAACAGACAGTCTTGCTGAAACCAGCAAGGCAATGCGGGCTCCGCTTGCGGCAAAAATCCGCGAGCTTACCCAGCATGGTGATCAGTTGGCCGCGCAGGCGGACACTGCAGATCCTGCGGCCCTGGCCCAGGAACGCAAAGACCTGGATTCTCTTACCCAGCAGTACAAGCAGCTTTCTGCCAGCCTCTTGCCGCTCGGCAAACAAAACATATTGCTCGATCTTTACAAGCGCAGCGTCACCAACTGGCGCAACGCCGTGCAAAGCCAATATGACACGGAACTGAAAGGTCTGCTCTTGCGGCTTGGCGGTCTGGCATTGATTCTGGCCGTGGTTCTCGGTGTGTCTGAACTCTGGCGTCGCGCTACTTTCCGCTACATCACGGATCCGCGCCGCCGTTACCAGTTTCTTCTTATCCGGCGGATCGTTTTGTGGATTGTGGTTGCCATCATTGTGGCGATGGCCTTCGCCAGTGAACTCGGCGCCATCACAACTTTTGCCGGATTAATGACTGCAGGCATTGCCGTTGCGCTCCAAAATGTCATCCTGTCTGTTGCGGGATATTTCTTCCTCATCGGCAAATACGGTGTGCGTATAGGTGACCGTGTACAAGTCGCGGGCGTAACCGGTGACGTTGTCGATATCGGTCTGGTTCGTCTCCACCTGATGGAAGTCACCGGCGCAGGCAGCCCCCGTCCCACCGGGCGCGTGGTGGTCTTTTCGAATTCCGTTGTTTTCCAGGCCAATGCCGGAATGTTCAAGCAGATTCCTGGCACCAGCTTTGTCTGGCATGAAATCACGCTCACCATTGGTTCGGAAGGCCACTACCATGAGGCTGAAAAGCGATTGCTGGAGGCGGTGAACAAAGTCTATGCCGATTATCACGACAAAATGGAATTGCAACGGGCCAGCATGGAACGGGCCCTGAACTCGGCCAGGATCAACGCCTTTACGCCGGAAAGCCGCCTTCGTCTCACCGGTGCCGGCGTGGAGGTTGTGATCCGCTATCCCGTGGAACTGAGCAGCGCCGCGGAAATCGATGACCGGATTACCCGCGAGCTGATTGAGGCCATTGACCGCGAACCCAGGCTGCATCTGCTGGGTTCCACGGTAAAGGTGGAAGAGTCGCCTGTGCCGTCGCCTGCGGCATAATGTCGCCGCCGTGACTTACATCACATCAATTTTTCTGTCCTGCTTTCATTCTGTATGAAAGCGTTCTGAATGCATTCGTGAAATTAGGGCTGCACCTGGTACACCCTGTACATGGCAGCCCTGTCTCTGTAAAGAAACAGCCCATGGGGAGGAATGCATCTGGCGGTGTGCATCTGAAACAAGAGAGTCAAACTGTCAGGTTGGAATCACAAGCGGTCGCGGGTTAAACTGCTAGGCGCTTCTGTGGTTTCCGTGCCAGGCTTGAACGGCCACAGTTTCGGGAGGACAAACGTGAAAACGGTATTCGTCATTGGCGCGGGCCCGGCGGGAATGTTTGCCGCACAGAAGATTGCCCAAGCCGGCCACCAGACCATTATCTTTAATCGCGACATCAAGCCCGGCGGACTGGCCGAATACGGCATTTATCCCACCAAGGACAAAATGAAGATTGGATTGCGCAAGCAGTTCAATAAAGTTCTGAGCCTCAATAACCTTCATTATTTTGGCCATGTGCCCGTGACCCAGGGTTCTGCCATTTCCGTGGCCGATCTCCAGGCGTTGAATCCCACGGCCATCGTTTTCGCGGTGGGCGCGCAGGGTACCAAGAAGCTGGGCTTGCCCGGTGAAACCGCCGGCGGCGTTTACGCAGCCAAGGATTTCGTCTATCACTACAACCTGCTGCCGCCGTATACGTCGCACAATTTCTCCACCGGAAAGCGCGTTGCCATCGTCGGCATGGGCAATGTTATGGTGGACATCGCGCGCTGGCTGCTGCTGGATGCGCCAGTGAAGACGGCGGAAGAGGTAATCGTTGTGGCTCGCCGTGGCCCATTCGAAGCCAAATTTGATCAGAAGGAATTTGATCATATCCAGCAGTTCCTTGACCGCACTGCTTTTGATGACGAGCTTCGCCGGATTCAACCCAAACTCAACGCCATCGGGCAGGACATAAGCAAGCTTGCTGACGAGACTTTCCCTGTCCTGGCCACGCCTCCGCAAGAGGTTACAGGTCCGCGGCTCCGCTTCCGTTTCCTCTGCTCGCCCCAGGCCATTCATGCGGACGCATCCGGACGAATCAAGCGCCTGAGCGTAACGGAAAACGTTCTTGCTGAACGTGATGGCTCCATTGCCTGCAAGTCCACGGACCAGGTCGCTGACATCGACGTCGATACCATGATCTTCGCCATCGGTGATGTGGCTGATCCTGCCATTGGTTTGCCTTATAGTCGTGACGCCTACGTCACGAACCCTGACCAGGTCGATCCTAAGCGCGCTGCTTACGAGCTTTATGATCCGCACCACAACAAGGTTCTGGAAGGCATGTACGCCGTGGGCTGGGCCCGCAAAGCCAGTGACGGTCTGGTGGGCATCGCCCGCCATGACGGTGAAGTAGGCGCCTCACACGTTCTGCAGTACCTTGAAACCATCGCGGACAGCAAGACGCCTGACGCGTCTCATATTCAGCGCCATCTTCAAAGCAAAGGTCTGCACGTGATCACCAAAGAAGACCTTGAATGTCTGGCCCGCGCAGAAGAACAGATCGCTGTGCAGCGCGGCATCGCATGGTTCAAGTTTGATAAAGACGAAGAGATGCTTCAGGCGATTGAAGCCGAAAAGGGAAAGACGGTTTCGGTCTGAAACCTAGCGCGGTTCGAATCAGCTAAGAGTCGCCGCCGCCCCCTGCATCACAGCCGGCGTCGCTTCCAGCGTCACAACCGGCGTCGCCTCCAGCATCTCCGCCACAGTCATGAGCCCCGCTGTCACCGGAGAAAGAATGAGAAGAGTCAGCTAGATCAAAGCCTTCCAGGTAAGGAACGTCACTGTCTGAAGTGGGCTGGTCTGGGTTTTGAGCTCTCCTGAATTGCCAGACAGCAAACGCAATTCCCAAAATTGCCGCCAAGCCTACAAACTCAATTAACATGAAACCCCTTGGACGATCCAGATCCATGGAAGTGTAGCGGAAAAGCAGCCCTGGGGAGCGCTTTAAATTGCCAAGACTTTAAATTGCAGTGAAGTGATGAAATCCGACCGCGGATTTGAGCACTGGACCAGGTATGGTTAAATCGAAGAACAAAATGCCAGACTGGAACCCTGACTTATATCTGAAATTCTCTGATCAACGCGCACGTCCGGCCACGGACCTGATCGCGCAGATCAAGCTTGAAAATCCCACTCGCATCATCGATCTTGGCTGTGGGACCGGTAACAGCACGGAACAGGTGTATGCCCGCTGGCCAAATTGCAAAATCGCCGGGCTCGATAGCTCTGCCAGCATGTTGAAGCAGGCCGCCGAACGCCATCCTGACTGGCAGTGGATTCACAGCGACATCGATCAATGGAAGCCCGACGCCGCTTTTGACTTGATATTCAGCAATGCAGCCCTGCACTGGGTGGGCGACCACGGCTCCCTCTTCCCGAGACTCTTTCATCTGGTGGCATCTAGCGGGGCCATGGCCGTGCAGATGCCCAACAACTTTCATTCAGGTGCCCATCAGGCGATGAAGAAAGTTGCCGGTGATCCGCGCTGGGCAGCCTTACTTACGAATGTCTCCGAGAAATATGGAGTCCAGCCCGTTGCCTTTTACTATGAGGCGCTACGCAAGTTGGCAGCCCACCTCGACATCTGGGAAACCGAATACCTGCAAATCATGGATGGGCCGAAGGCGGTTCACGAATGGGTCCGCAGTACCGGCATGCGGGCTTATCTCGAGAAACTCGCGAATGATGATCAGCGCACGGAATTTGAGCGGCTTTGCCTGGACGAGATCGAACGCGCTTATCAGCCCAACGACCAGGGCAAAGTGCTGTTTCCGTTCAAGCGAATTTTCATCGTGGCGTATAAATAGACCGAACCGGCTCTGGAAGCCACGACTGCCCCACCCATATTTATTGCGGAAATTCGGATTCGTCGGTGTGACGGTCCCGCAGTCCCAACAGGTACAAGAGCGCGTCCAGTCCCATTCGAGAGATTGAATGCTGCGCCTTTTCTCGGACCAGCGGCTTGGCATGGAACGCCACCCCGAGACCGGCGATGCTCAACATTGGCAGGTCATTGGCTCCATCGCCTACGGCAATGGTTTGCTGCATCGTAATACCTTCACGCCGCGCAATCTCTTCCAGCAGTTGCGCCTTGCGCGCTCCATCCACAATGGCTCCAACAGGTAGGCCGGTTACCGCGCCGTTTTCAATCCCCAGTTCGTTGGCGTGAACAAAATCAAAGCCGAGTTCCTTCTGTAGCTTGTGAGCCACAAAAGTGAAGCCGCCGGAAAGGATGGCGGTCTTGTAGCCCAGCAGTTTCAGCGTTCGTAGCAAGCGGTGAGCTCCCGGCGTGACTGGAACATTTTCAGCCACTTTCGTCAGGGCACTCTCCGGCATTCCGCGGAGCAGGCCAAGTCGCTTGCGAAAGCTTGCCTGAAAGTCCAACTCGCCTCGCATGGCAGCGGCGGTAATTGCAGAAACTTGGTCGCCTACGCCGGCAATGCGCGCAAGCTCGTCGATCACTTCCATCTGGATCAGCGTGGAATCCATGTCAAAGGCAATCAGCCTGCGATTGCCCCGAAAGATGGAATCTTCCTGCATCGCGATATCGAAATTCTGCTGCTCCGCCAGCGTGAGCAACTGGCGGCGAAGCGCGTCAGCATCCACCCGGTCGCCGGACAAGGTGAAATCGATGCACATTCTCGGCGCATCCTCATCAACGGCGGCTCCGCGGCTGGACAAACGGTCCAGCAGATCAATGTTCATTCCCTGGGCCACAAAGATGTCAGTCACCGCGGCAAGCTGCTTTGCAGAAACCTGCTCCGCCAGCAACGTGACAATAAAGCGCTGGTGGTGCTGGCGCCCTACCCATTCTCTCTGCTCGGCATCGCCGATTCTCTGGGCCCGGGCTTCCACGTCCAATTCCGCGGCCTTGCTCCGGACGGCATGTTCCACCGCACTCACGCTCTGGATGTCCACGCGCACCATAATGCCCAGGACGAGCGCGTCATGAATGACCGCCTGCCCAATATCCAGAATGATGGCACCGGCGTTGCCCAGGACCTCGGAAAAGGCATGCGTCAGCCCTGGATTGTCACGGCCCGAAATAGTGATCAGCAAAGTCGCAGACATTTACAATCAGCTTAAACCAGAGGGGAGCAAATCACTAAGCATGGCCATCATTCCACGGTTCGTCAACGCGCTTGCTCTGCTGTTGTTTGGCTTGGCCTCTTCGTTCGCGTTTGCAGGTGAGGTACATCGTTTGGGGCCGGACCTCTACGCCTACATCTCCAGCAATGATTCCAGTGCCAACTCTACTTTTCTTGTGAGCGACGCCGGCATTCTCGTCGTGGATACCGGATTGAACGAAGTGGAGGGAAAAAAGCTGCTGGCGGAGATCAGGAAAATCTCTCCTGCACCGGTTCGCTGGATCGTGAACACTCACTATCATCCTGACCATCGCGGCGGAAACCTTGTGTTTGGACGTGATGCCACTATCATTAGCACTCCTTTCACCCGCGATCATGTTCTGCATGGGCCCGAACCAGCGCCCGCTCAGCTTACTTTTGCACTGAATGTGACGGTCAAGACCGACTTGGCTTTATTTGTGGGAACGCATCGTGTGGAGATATATCATCCCGGGCCGGCCCACACCATGGGCGATCTGGTGGTTTACTTTCCTGACCAGAAAACTCTCGCGACGGGTGATCTGTTCCTGACGAACTCCTGCCCGGCCATGGACCAGGGTGACATGGAAAACTGGATCAAGGCCCTGGACTCCATGCTTGCGCTGCCAGTGGACCACGTGGTGCCAGGCCATTTTGAACTCGCCGGCAGCACCGAACTCAGGCGCTTCCATGATTATCTGAATGACTTAGGCACGCAGGTGCGCGAGATGCGCAGCAAGGGAATGTCACTGGAGCAGGTCAAGAAAAGTATCTCACTCACTCAATACCTTACCTTTCGGCAATTTCCTCAATACGAAGCTACGTTTGCTGATAACGCAGAAGCCTATTACAAACAGCTTGCCGCCGGAGCCACGCAGTGACCTGCGGCGGACAAGTCACGCCCGATACGTCCTTTGGTTACCGACAACGTTTTTACTTCCGGTGTAAGACAAACATACAATAGCCTTCGCGTGACTGAACCCGCCATTACAACAGGAATCTCTCGCCATCGGCCCAAAGCAGGACTGGCTGCAGGAGTCTTGATCGGAGCTATTGCCGCTTGTGTGCTTACTCTTTTTGTTGTTCATCTGGAGAGTGCCTCGCCATCCAGTTTCTGGTCGTCGATCTTCGGCAAAGGAAGGGCAACCACCATTCAAGGCCAGACTGCGGTGGTTGAGCGCATTCAACGCCTGCAGCGCATGGAAACCGTTGTGTTCAATATGGATAAAGTCGTTACAGGCGAAAAGGGAAACCCGTTCCTGCCCGACTTTCTTGTAGGCGATCGCATGCTGATGATTGTGCACGGCCAGATCGTTGCCGGTATTGATTTCAGCCAGTTCCGCGCCAGTGACGTTCACATCACCGGCAGGGAAATCCACGTGAAGATGCCGCCGGCACGTGTGCTACTCACGCGCATTGACAATGCGCGCACGCGTGTCTACTCCCGCAGTACCGGACTTCTGGTTGCTGTTGATCCCAACTTTGAAGGCCAGGTGCGTCTTCAGGCGGAAGGTGAACTACTGGAAGAAGCCTCTCGTGGCGGAATACTCACCGTCGCCGGCCAAAACGCCCGCAATACCCTTGTCAGTCTCCTGTTGGGATTAGGATTTGAAAAAGCCACGGTGGAGTAAGAAACTGATGGCTGGTGAATCCCTCACAACTTGAATCCCAACTCAAGTGCCGCTTCAAACGGCTGCATACAATGCTATTCCTTGCTGGATGCTAGAATAGAAGACTAAGTCCTCTCCTCATGGATCGCAAACACATCAGAAATTTTGCCATCATTGCCCACATCGATCATGGCAAATCCACGCTTTCTGACCGGCTCCTGGAACTCACCGGAGCGCTGACCCAGCGTGAAATGCAGGCCCAGGTGCTGGATGCCATGGATCTGGAGCGCGAACGCGGCATCACCATCAAAGCCCACGCCGTACGCATGAAGTATGTCGCTCAAAATGGCGAAGAATATCAACTCAACCTGATTGATACCCCGGGCCATGTGGATTTCAGTTATGAAGTTTCCCGCTCACTGGCTTCCTGTGAAGGGGCTCTTCTCGTAGTTGATGCATCGCAGGGCGTTGAGGCGCAGACTCTGGCCAACGCTTATCTCGCCATCAACAACGGACTCGATATCATTCCTGTCATCAATAAAATTGATTTGCCCAGTGCCGACATTCCGCGCGTGAAAGAGATGATTGAGCAGACGGTTGGGCTGGATACCAAAGATGCCATGCTCGTCAGCGCCAAGAGTGGACTTGGTGTTCCTGAATTGCTCGAAGCCATTGTTCATCGCCTGCCTCCGCCAAAAGGTGAGCCTGAAAATCCGTTGCAGGCCCTCATTTTCGATTCATGGTTTGATCCCTATCGCGGCGTCATCGTGCTCACGCGCCTGATGCAGGGAACTCTGCGTAAGGGGATGAAGGTACGTCTCTGGTGGAATGGCAAGACGCTCGACGTGGAAACGCTTGGCGTCCTCACACCCAAGCCTGTTGAAGTTGACCAGCTTGAGGCTGGCGAAGTCGGCTTCATCGTGGCCAACAACAAGAATGTGGCTGACACCAAGATCGGGGACACCATCACGGAAGATGCTCGTCCCGCTATTGGGCCGCTGCCCGGGTTTGAAGAACTCAAGCCAATGGTGTTTGCCGGTCTCTACACGGTGGAAGCCCATGAACATACGGCGTTGCGCGACGCGCTGGAAAAACTTCGCTTGAATGACTCGTCTTTCTTCTTTGAACCGGAAAGCTCTGTCGCTCTCGGCTTCGGCTTCCGTTGCGGGTTCCTGGGTTTGCTGCACATGGAAATCATTCAGGAGCGCCTCGAACGCGAATTCGGCCTGGAATTGATTACTACGGCGCCCGGCGTACGATACAAGATCACCAAAACAGACGGCGAGGTGGCAGACGTTGATAATCCCTCGCGCTGGCCGTCACAGAGTGAGATCGCCAAAATTGAGGAGCCGGTGATCACGGCGGTAATCCTCACCAATGAAGAATATGTCGGCGGCATCCTGAAGCTGGTGGAAGACAAGCGTGGCAAACAGAAGAATTTCGAATATGTCAGCAACTCACGCGTCATGTTGACCTATGAGTTGCCGTTGAATGAAATCGTTCTGGACTTCTATGACCGGCTCAAGACTGTCTCACGCGGTTACGCTTCGCTTGACTATCATCTGGCCGGAGCCTGGGAGTCGCCCATGGTGAAGCTGGATATACTTGTCGCCGGTGAACCCGTGGACGCGCTCTCTATCATCGTTCATCGTGACTTCGCCTATGAACGCGGGCGCGCGCTGGTTTCAAAAATGCGAGAGCTCATTCCTCGCCAGATGTTTGAAGTTGCCATTCAAGCTTCCATCGGCGCCAAAATCATTGCCCGTGAGACAGTTACCGCCATCCGTAAGAACGTGATTGCCAAATGCTATGGCGGTGATATTTCGCGTAAACGCAAGCTTCTTGAAAAACAGAAAGAAGGCAAGAAGCGAATGAAGCGCATCGGTAAAGTCGATATTCCCCAGGAAGCGTTCCTTGCCGTGCTCAAAGTTGGCGAAGGAAACTGATGCGATTCCGCTGAGAACGTTGCAAAGTTCAAATTGTGCAAATCCTTTCTTTTGAGCACCTTTCGACTCTCTTTCTGCTGCTGCTGTCTTCCCCTTAGCTGCTCGTGTCCGTATCTCGTTGAAAGAAAATAACTTAAAAGCTGCAACGGGGATTGGGCAATCTAAGCGGAGAACCCGATTTATTTGAGGAATCTCACTACCTCCGTGCTTGAATTGCACAGTTTTTTCCACAGGTCTTTTTCTCAAATCTAGTTCATCGTAGCCCGGAAGTTGACAGTAATAAAGGTCTCCACCTCCACTGCTTCGTCATTCAAGATGTAAGGCTTGTAGCGCCATTGACGCACGGCCTCCAGGGCTGCCTGTGCCAGTACGGGATTGCCCTTAGTCACACTTAGACTCTGGATGCTTCCATCCCTGCCGATGATCGCATGCAGTTGCACCTCACCAGACGTATGCGTGATGACGGCGGTATGCGGATACACCGGGTCAACTTTGTGAACCAGCAAAGCTTCCTCAAGATGAGAGAGTCGAAGACGTCTTACTGGTTCGGCAGGACGGGCGATGGCGATGCAATCATGCGCACACATCAAGCTGCCGATTTGTGGCCCGGATCGTTCGCCAGTGAAATGTTCAAAGGGACCAACTGAAGATTCGCCGATTGGTTGCGGATGTCCAAAGGGCAGAGCGTTAGGATTATTCACGACTCTGATGACTCGTGATGGTCCCGCGACCGTGCCCGTATTTCCTGGATTATTAGCCGGCGTGTGATCGGCAATCTCCATGGAATGGACCGGAGCAATCAGCGGAACATGCGCCATCACAGGAATGACTCCTGTCGACATCAACGGAACGATGAGAAGAAAACTTACAGTGATGATTTCCAGGACAAAGGCCAGCGTCATAGGCCAGCGTTTGTCTTTGCGTGCGACGTTTGAAGATTCCAGCAGGCTTTCCTTGAACATGGTTGCCACCTCCGGCAATGGAGCATTGGACACCGGCTGGGTGATGACATGTTCCGCAACTGTAAGTGATTCACAAAAATAAAATGGCCGTCCCTGAGGACGGCCAAGTGAAAAACCGGAAACTATTACGGCTTTTTCGGTGTCGTGGTTGTGGCCGGTTTTGGCGCCGGAGCCTTCGGCGTGGTTGCTGCGCCGGCTGGCTTCGCGGCCGGTGGTCCGCCGGCAGGGTATTCGGTGTTGTAAGCCGTGACCAGTTCCTTGGTAATCACGTTGCCCTGGTTGGCCCACAGGACCGTTTGCGTGCTGGAGACGTCAAGCACCGCGGCGTAGCCGTTGGCTTTGGCATACTTGTCCAGTACAACCATCATCTTCTGGCCAATGCGGTTCAACACTTCGCCTTCCGCCTGCTGCGCTTCATTCTGGAAATCTTCATAGTTGCGCTGGAAGCTCTTCTGCTTGACCTCAATCTGCTTGGCTTTATTAGCCTTTTCTTCGTCGCTCAGTTTGTCCTGTTGAGCCTGATACTGCTTCTTGAGGCCATCCACTTCGTCGTTCATGTTCTTCAGCTCGGCTTGCTTGGGGCTGAATTTCTGCTGAAGAGCTTCAGATTCTTTCTGGCCTTCATTGCTGGTGATGATGGCTTCGTTGATGTTGACGATGCCGATCTTGGTAAGGGACGGGCCCGCCGGAGCAGATGAAGGTGCGGCCGCTGGGGAAGCGGTTGAGGCTGTGGTCTGCGCGAACGCTGCCGCAGAGATCATGGCGCCCAATCCAAGGCTGAGCACGAGGTTACGAGTTGTTGACTTGCCAAACATGGGTATTGTTACTCCTTGAATCTTTTCACAGCGATTTTTTTGAACTCGGACTGCCGATCTCAAAATCCGTACGCTGGATCGGTCTCACAGACGGCTTCAGGGTCTGGAATGCTGGAATTGCAGATGAGTCGAATGCGATTGATTATAGGTGCGAACTCCAGCAGCGTCAAACCGTGAAACTCCTTAAAAAGTGGTACTGATTGTGAACCGGAACGTCTTCTGCGGCTCTTGTAAGCGGAAGTCCGGGGCCAGCGTGGATATGGTCTGCTGGAAGGTGAAATCACCCGCGGAACCCGCCGGGAACATGGAGCGAACAATCGGGCTGGGAGAGTGAACGGTAGTGTCCAGCCGCAGCGGATTGTACGCGTAATAAATCTGGAAAGGCTGCTGCACAATCGGCAACATCACCTGCAGAGATAGTCCGGTTGATAAACGGGGAACAAAGTTTGTTCCCGGTACCGGCTTCAGGGCTCCGCTGATAGTGATGGGGGAGCCGCCGGTGCACTGGAAGCTGGCGCCAATGCCGGGGCAGCCAAACACCGTGCTATTGAGCTGGGTCACAGCGTCAGGAGCGATCTTGAGCTGAGAATCCAGGGTCACAAAGTCGAGACCGAAATCAGCAAAAGGCGCCAGGACTACAGGTCCAATAATCTTGATGCGATATTCCAGGTTGCTGATCAGTGACGTGTCGCCGCCCGGCAGCGTGATGTTGTTCACCGGAATGGGAATCTGTACATTGCCACGGCGTGGGTTCGTGGGATCAAGCGGCACCGCACTGCCGTCCGGGTTGGTCAGCTGAACGTTCTGGACGGTGCTAACGAACACGTACGGTGACACCGTGCGCACGTCAAAGCCGCGCAGGTCAGATTCGCCGCCCATATAGAAGCGCTGGTAAGGCGGTGCCTCTGTTCCGCCAAAACCGCCTATGAAACTGCCTTGCAGGCGGAAGCCGAGCGTGTTCTGGTGGAATAGTGGCTTCCATTCGGTGAACGCTATCACGGGTCGGTAGAACTTTACGTTTCCACCAAGGCCCGCCACTTCACTGGAGATAAACAGGCTCTTGCCTTTGTGCGGACGTACCGGACTGTCAATTGTGCTGAACCCGAACGAAGGTGTAACCGAACTGGTAATGATGCCGCGCAGGGCATTCGGACCGGAAATGCTACGGAAGTTCAGGGTCTGGAACAGATTGCGGGATGCATCACTGAATGTGTTGATGGTCGTGTCATCGTACGAATATGTCAGGCCAACGCTCTTGAATGATCTTCCCAGCGCATATCGAAGAGATCCAGTCAGACCCGTGCTGGATTGGTTGTAATTCAGCAACTGGTTCAGTACGGACTGGGGCAGGTTGATGTTCTGGCCGGCCGAAATGGATGCCTGGCGCGCCTGGTTGAAGTCAAAGCGCCGGTTGTAAACCGTGAAACCCAACTGCAAAGGCCGGTCTAGAACATACGGCTCGGTAAAGCCAAACAATATCACGCGGGAGAGGCTTCCTACGTTGGCCTGAACTTGCAGTGTTTCGCCTAAACCAAGGAAGTTGTTGGTTTCGTAGTTCAAGCCAATGAATGAGCCTTCCAATCCGCTGACGCCGCCGGTCAATCCAATGCTGTTCTTGCCCTTTTCCTTTACCTTTACGATCAGGTCAACGGTACCGTTCTGTTCGTCAAGCTTGCGTTCGGTGTCGTCTTCCGGCTTGAGCGCCTCAAAGTAGTTAAGCTGGTTCAGGCGAAGTACGCTCACTTCCCACGCCCGGCTGTTGTAAATCTGGCCTTCCTGGATCAGAAGTTCGCGGCGGATAACTCGATCACGGGTAGTCGTGTTGCCCTGGAATTCAATACGGCGTACGAAGAATGCCTTGCCTTCGTCGGTTTCGATGTTCAGCGTCACCAGGTGCTTATCATCGTCAATTTCCGTGGTAGGAACGGCGGAGAAGTTAATGAAACCGATTTCACCGTACGCCTTGCGCAGATTCTCAATGCCCTTGCCGACGAGGAATGTATCAAAGATATCGCCGTCCTTGATGGGGAAAAGATTGCGCAACAGACTTGAGTTGGCGATGGCCTTGTTGTTCTTAAACGTAATGGCCTTAAGTTTGAACTTGGCGCCTTCTTCCACCGGGATGGTAATGTCCATAACCTTGGCGGGACGCTTCTGGATCAATGGAACGTGAAAGCCGCCATCAATGGTCCGAAGTTTGGTTTTCGGGTCTTCAACTACGCCTTTGAAATATCCGGCATGTTGCAGTGCGCGGCGAACGCCTTCTGTGTCTTCTTCCAGCTTGGAAGAGTCAAACGTTCTGGAAAACAGATTTTCCAGGAAAATAGAATTGGGTATGCCAACCGGCCTCAGACTGTGCATGGACGCACGCAGGGTCCTGGTTTTCACGTGCTTGTTTCCCACGAAAGCGATCTTGCCCACTTTGATTTTCGGGCCTTCCTTGACGTTGAAGGTCACCCCCACAGAAGAGGGCGGTATCTGCTGGACCTGGACTTTCACGTCCGCAAACTGGCGGCCGTGCTCGGCCAGCAAATTCTGCAAGACCACCTTTGCGCGGATCACCTTGGTGACGTCATAAGGGCTATCCACAGTCAACGGCAGCTTGACCTTCTTATACCGATCCAGAACGTCACTCTGTGAAACCGAACTCAGGCCTTTGTATTCAATGGTCCGAATGGTCTTCTTTTCGGTGACGTAAAAGGTGATGTCCCATCCCTTGGTCGTTAGTTCCCGCTCAATGCGAACGTCGTCAAAGTACCCGCTGTTCCAGACGGAGCGCAGATCGCGTTGCAGGGCGGCTTCGTCGTAAACATCGCCGGCGCGGGTATAAATGCGCGCCTTCACTGTTTCTTTGGGGATTTTGCGGGCCCCGTTGACATCAATGTCGTGGATCAATTGCCCGTTCTGCTGGGCAATGGAATGGGTTGGGGCCAGCCAGAAAAGGAAAAGGCCGAGGACCAGCGCCAATGGTCCTATCCGCCGGGCGCACTTCTGTCTGGATTCCTGAAAGAAAACCAAGATATGACTATCCTCAGAACAAGTTGGGAAAAGCTCAGATTATACGGGAGTTAGTGCTCAAGTGCCACAAACACCCGGCTGCGTGGAACAATACTTGTTTCAACGGTCCCATCGCCGAAATTTTTCCAGAGACCATGCCTGCGTCCGGACGGTTTAATCCGTGCCTTTGGAACGTGAGATCCCGGGAAACTTGCAGGGAAATTCGAAGAAAATCTCTGTTGATTGTATCGGAGAAGCCGGGAAACCACGAAATATTCGGAGGTTCGTCAACCCGCGGCCGCCTTGCTTGCCAAAGGACGTCAAATGTCGCCTTGTAGTTAGTGTTTTGTAGCCGATTCCACTTCCACCAGACATGAATAGAAAGTGGGGCCACCGCCAATGTCGGTGAGAATTTCATTGGTCAGCATATTGATGCTTTTGCCGTCCGGGGCCAGACGGGCCCAGTTCAGCCTTGCCGCCACCACTCCCGGCTGCACGCTGCCGTTAACGTGCGCCCGCAAACGGACTTCTCCGCGTCCGTTGAATACCCGCACCCAGTCGCCCTCATGGATACCACGCTTGCTGGCGTCACTGGTGTGGATCTCCAGCAGGTCGGGCTGCTCCATCTTCTGCACTGACGCAACATTGCAGAAGCTGGAATTAAGAAAGTTGTCGGCCTTGCGCGATAACAGCTCCAAGGGAAATGTCTTCGCCTGCTCTGAATGGCGTGACTCCGTTGGTGGAACGAACGACGAAACGGGATCGAGGCCGAGCGATTTCAGTGATTCCGTGTAGAACTCAGCTTTGCCGCTCGGGGTGGTGAAGCCACCGTTGGCGAACGGAAGAAATGGACCCTCGCCAAAATTCAGCCGAGCGTGGCCTTCCTGTTCCAGCCTTTCGCGCGTGATCCCCTTCAGCCAGCCCTGGGGATCAAGCTGGCCGGCCCGCGCGCTCAACGCCTCATCAATCATGTCATCTTCTGACTGGTTGAAACATTCATCGCTGAAGCCCATCGTCCTGGCCAGAAGCTGGAAAAGCTGATGGTTGGATTTGCACTCACCCAGCGGGGCAATCGCCTGGTTTGAAACCTGTGCGTAAGCGTGCCCGTAAGAGCCGAGAAGGTCTTTCTGCTCAAAGAAAGTGGTGGCCGGCAAAAGGATATCAGCGTAGTTCGCCGTGTCAGTGAAAAACTGCTCGTGGACAACGGTGAAAAGGTCGGGTCGCAGGAAGCCGCGGACCACATCGCCATGGTTGGGAGCGACCACCGCGGGATTGGAGTTGTAAACAAACACCGCTTTTACCGGAGGATCAGCCAGGGTGTTTAGGGCCTTTCCCAGCTCTGACATGTTGACTACGCGTGCGGGCCCTCCCAGCGGACTCTTCTCCATCAGCTCAGGGCGTTCCAGTCCACGACGGTCCACGGGGAATGATGCGCTTAGCGAGAGCTGAAGTCCTCCGCCTTCTTCCTTCCACGCGCCAATCACACAGGGCAGCATGGCGATGGTGCGTACGGCCATGCCACCGTTCTGCGACCGCTGCACGCCGTAATTCACCCGGATGACTGCCGGATTTGAAGTGGCATATTCGCGCGCCAGTGTGCAGATGTCGGCGGCGGAAATTCCCGTCCATCGCGCTACCTTTTCCGGCGGATATTCCTGTACGCGTTGCTTTAGCTCGTCAAAGCCAAACGTGTGCTGCTGTACGTAATCGGCGTCATAGAGGTTCTCGTTGATGATCACGTGCAACAGGCTGAGTGCCAGCGCCACGTCAGTTCCCGGGTTAATGGGCAGATACCAGTCCGCTGCTTTGGCTGTGCGCGTCTTATAAGGATCTATCACCACCAGCTTGGCGCCGTTGCGCCGCGCTTCCTCGATAAACGGCCAGAGGTGGATGTTGTTGCCGTGAATGTTCGCGCCCCAGGCGATGATGTACTTCGACTTTGCGAACTGCTCCGGTTCGGTCCCGAGGCGTCGCCCATACACCGTTACCAGTGCGTCACCACCCGCTGAAGCACAGATCGTGCGATTGAGTTGCGACGCGCCCAGACGATAGAAAAATCGGTGTGACATTCCGGCATAGGTCAGCATTCCCATATTGCCGGCGTAAGAGTAGGGAAGAATCGCCTCGGATCCAAACTCCGCCGAGATCTTCTCGAAGCGCGTTTTTACTTCAGTGAGTGCTTCGTCCCAGGAGATTCGTGTGAAATCAGAAGCGTCGCCCTTGCCTTGTCCTTTGGGCGCCAAACGTCGCATTGGATATAAGACACGGTCCGGCGCATACACGCGATCCAGATATTTGGTCACCTTGGCACAGAGAAATCCCCGCGTGACCGGATGAGATGGGTCGCCCTGTATGCGCGTGGCCCGGCCGTCTTCGACCGTGACGAGCACTCCACAAGCGTCAGGACAATCATGCGGACAGGCGGCGTGGACGACCTTCTTCATGGAATGATTATAGTCGGCTGCTCAAAGGCTCTGGATGTCATCGCCAAGTTCCGGGACCATTCGTGGCCAAAAGTACTTGCAATTCTCTTTTAAGTCATATTAATATGACTATAGTCGGTATAATAAGACCATGAAAAAGATGCCAGCTGGAGAATTCAAGACTCACTGTCTTTCCGTGATGGACGCGGTTGAGAAGACCCGTGAGCCCGTACTTATCACTAAGCACGGGCGACCTGTTGCTTTGCTTGTGCCAGCCGAGGACGCAGTTCGTCCGTTTCTAGGGCGACTGGATGGAGTCATCAAAATCACCGGTGATATTGAATCTCCGGTGGTTCCCGCTGAAGACTGGGAAGCTTTGCGGTGATATTGCTCGATACACACGCCTTAGTTTGGGCCGTAGCTGAATCAAGGCGCCTGTCACGCGCCGCGAGCAATGCAATTCTGCACTCGCAAAAAGAGGACGGTGTGGCTATCGCGGCGATTACCCTCTGGGAGATAGCCATGCTGGTTTCACGGGGTAGAATTCAGGCCTTTGGGACCGTCGAGGCATCAGTCCATATGCTCACCGAGGGAGTCATCATCAAGCCACTTAACGCCGAGATTGCAGCCTTGGCGGTTCAGCTACCGGAGGACTTTCCTGCCGATCCTGCGGACCGATTGATCTCCGCAACGGCAATCATTGAAGGCGTGCCCCTGGTGACGCGCAATCAAAAATTGCGCGCAAGCCCGCGATTGAAAACGATCTGGTAACGCAGCTCTAAGCGGAGTTGTGGGCCGCAAACGAGGCCATTTCGCCCGCTCGCAATTTTAACGTTCGTAGATCCAGCTTACCTGTTCCAAGATAAGGCAGCCCCTCAACACGGAAGAACTGATCTTTACGGGGCTTCCACAACGCCGGCAGATCAGAGGTCGCTAGTTTCTCCAGAATTTCCGTAAGTTCCTGATCTCTGAGCGTGTGCAACACGACCAGCCGCTCGCCCTTTTTTTCATCCGGGACGGCCGAGACGACAAATACCTGGTCAGACGTATCAGCCAGTTCGTGAAGCTTTTCTTCCACCTTGATATGCGGCACCATTTCGCCACCGATTTTGCTGAAGCGGCTGAGCCGGTCCGTGATGGTCAAAAAGCCGTCTTCAGCCACGCTGGCAATATCACCGGTGGTGTACCAGCCATCATGCAAAACGTCGGCAGTCTTGTCCGGACGCCCCAGGTAACCCTGCATCACGTTGGGACCTTTCACCAGCAACATTCCGGGAGTTCCTGTTGGTAGAGCCGCGCCGCTGTCGGGATCAACAATGCGCACGCTGATTCCTGGCAGCGGGTGACCGATGGTTCCCATCCGTGCGCCAACTTGATGGACGCCGGGTCCGCGAAAGTCGAAGATGTTAACCGCCACTACCGGCGCGCATTCCGTGCAGCCGTAGCCTTCCAGAGGACGTATACCAAAATGATCTTCAAAGGCGTGGGCCACGCGTTCAGAAAGTTTTTCTGCTCCCACCAGCACACAGCGTAGGCTGGCAAAATCTTGCCTGGAGCAGCGCCGCACGTAGGCCTGAAGGAATGTGGGAGTGGCAATAAGAAAGGTAACCCTATATTTGCGAACCAGATCACCGATGATCTGCGATTCGAGCGGGCTCGGATGAAACACTACGCCAACGCCGTAGGTCGCCGCCAGCCACAAAGTTACGGTGTAACCGAACGCATGGAAGAAGGGCAGGATTCCCAGTATCTTGTCCTCACTGGTGAAAGAAAAGACCTGCGTCATCTGGCGGATGTTGGCCAGCACGTTATTATGCGTGAGCATCACGCCTTTGGGATCACCGGTGCTGCCGCTGGAAAAGATGATGGTAGCAAGGTCGTCCGTGGTCTGCCTGCGAGCTCCCAGCAGCCGCTTCATCAGGCCATAAGGCGTAGCAAAAGACAGAAGCAGGGCAATGATTTTTTCCGAACTGCGCGGCCCTGCCAGTACGTCTTCCAGAAAAATGGTTCGTGCCGGCACTTCAATCTTGTTGATAGCGGCCAGTTTCTCCATGAACAGCTTCGAGGTGATTACAGTTTCAAGCTTGCATTGTTCCGCGCATGAAGCCAGCACTTCGCTGCTGGCGGTGTAGTTCAAATTGACGGCAACTTTGCCAAGCATGGCTGCTGCCAGATTCACCAGGGCTCCGCCTACGGATGGCGGAAGCAGCACGCCAACCATGTTCTGGTCACCCCATTGTGAGCGTAGGCGGCGCGTGACGAACATCAGTTTCAGCAACATGCCGGCAAAGCTGACTTCCGGGAAACGTGCGTCGCCCATGGCAAAGCGCCAGGGGTAGCGCCGGGCCGTGCGAATCAACATGCGATCGAGCGTGCGTGATGGCGTCCGGTCGGCTTCAAACGCGGCCGCGTGAAGTTCCTGGACAGCGCGGCGGACTTCCGAGGCTTTGGCCGATGAAGGCAGCCATTTACCAAAGCTAACCGTTACCGGATACGGCATGCGGCGCGGCATCTTCCACAGAAAACGTTCACGCTCAAAACTGAAAATGCTGCCCCAGACTCCATGAAGGTTGATGGGTACAATTGGCTCGCTCAGGCCTTTGCTGATCCGTTCCATACCACGGCCGAAAGGCAGCATCTGTCCGGTTCGCGTGATCTGTCCTTCAGCAAAGACGCATACCAGTTCGCCGGCCCGGATGGCTTTGCTGGCTTCATGCAGCGAATGAACAATGTCCCTGGGCCGCAACTCGGGAGAAACAGGAATGGCGCGCAGCAGCTTGGCGAACGGCTTGATCAGGGGATTGTCGTACACATCCTTGAAAATCAGGAACCGTATGGGACGGTTCGCGGCCACACTGATCAGCACCACATCCACAAATGACAGGTGGTTGGAAACCAGGAGCGCTCCACCTTTTTGCGGAACGTTTTCTTTTCCCAGTACTTTAATCCGGTACACAACGCGAGCAAGTATCCAGAGCAATACGCGCAGCGCCCAATTGGGTAGGCCGATGATCAGGCGGGCGAGCATGGGTCGGCGGGGCATATTGCCTTCGTGAATGGTGTTGGTGGTGGACATGTTTCTGGCCCGGAGGGGCCGTTTGAGCCGGCGGCTATTTTTGCACTACTTCCCTTGGTTGTAAATGACGTTCTGAATGCATATGGGCGTCCTGCAAAACGCCAGTTTTCGCGGCCGTTGTTGAAGAAATAGCGCACCGAAAGGTGTCTTCACCGTATTTATGCAATCAAAGCAAAAGCCCGGCCGCAGCCGGGCTTCCAAAAACGCGAGCCAACTTAGATGGTCATTAATTCCTTTTCCTTGCCTGCGCACATCTCTTCCATCTTCTTGATTTCAACGTCGGTCAGCTTCTGTACTTCATCCAGCGCTTTCTTCTCGTCGTCTTCACTGATCTTCTTGTCCTTCAGTGTTTTCTTGATGGCGTCATTGCCGTCACGGCGAATGTTCCGGACGGCTGTGCGGTGGTCTTCCAGTATCTGCTTCAGGTGCTTCACCATATCGCGGCGACGTTCCTCCGTCAGCGGCGGAACAGGTACGCGAATGAGTTTTCCGTCATTCTGCGGATTCAAGCCCTGGCCGGAAGACCGAATGGCCTTTTCTATCTCTGCCATGATGCTGGGGTCAAATGGCTGGACTGTGATTAACTGCGGCTCAGGCACGTGCAGATTTGCCACCTGATTGAGCGGCATCTCAGACCCATAATAAGGAACGCGGACGGTATCCAGCATTTGAATGGACGCACGCCCCGTGCGCGCCGCCGCCATATTGGTGCGGAAGTCTTCCACCGCTTTGTCCATGCGGGTCTTCAACTGCGTGTAAACATCTTTCAGCGCCGGAATCGTAGCAATCGTTGATACGGCCATGACATAAGCCTCAGTTTTGGGATAACAAACGTTTGATTATACCGGAGCGACCGTTGCGGCAGGATCGTGCTGGCCAGGCAAGCGGCGGTGGGCTGATTATGCTGCATATTCACTGGAACAGAATGCCATTTTGGAAGAGAACTTACTTTATTTCGAAAACTGCATGTGTTCTCGTGCAACTCAAACTCTCGCAACAGGTTCTGTAGTTCTGTAGAAGTGGGCAGTTAGAACATGGAAGAACTATATACGGTGTTGTGGATCGGCAATGAGATGTACTCGCCGGTCATCGAAGCCGGCCTCTCGCGTGCCGGATGCCACCAGGTCCGCGTTGGTGATATCGCGGATGGGCTTCAGGTCCTGCGTACTGGCGAAATAAACCTCATCGTTCTGGAAAGTCCAACTTCCTGTGTGCAGGGCGAACTGCTGGCCGTGCGTTTGAAGAACGTGACCGCGCACGTCCCCATTCTTCTTCTTTGTGATCCTCTGGACAAGGGCACGCCGCAGGTGTTTTTCGTGAACTTAATTCTGGGAATGAATGCCAGTCCTGAACTATTACTCAAGGCCATCCAGACACTGCTGCCCAGCCGTCCACAGAAAAAGACTGGTACATAGGCGTCGAATCAATCGTGCGGCAGGTGAATTTGCGGCGTGGTTTTGTCTTCAGGGGAATTGCGAGTGAACTGCCACGCATGCCACAAAATCCGCAAAGTGGCCATTACCGGGATGGACAGGAAGACTCCAATGACTCCCGCCACTTCACCGCCTGCGAAGATGCCGAAGAGCACCATGAGCGGATGAAGCTCCAGGGTCTTGCCCATGATCCTGGGTGAGCTCACATAATCCTGAATGCCACGCCAGACCAGGAGAAACACCACCAGCCACAAGACGTGGCTGTAACCAGCCATGAATGCAACGGCCACAATCACCAGTCCACCCACAACCGGTCCCGCCACGGGAATAAATTCCGCCGCCCCCGCCGCCGGCCCAAGCGCAATTGCATAAGGAACGCGCATTGCCGCGAGCATGCCGGTGACTACCACGATCGCCATTGCCGAGAGAATAAGCTGAGAGCGAATGAAGTGTCCCAGCATGGTATTCATCTCTTCAATGGTCGCCGCCATCAGAGTTCGATTGTCGGCGTCCTCCACGGAATTGACGATCTTTTCAGCAAAGAATCGCCCGTCTTTCAGGAAGAAGATGGCGAGAATCGGTACCAGAATGAGCCACCATGTTTCCTGCAGTGATTTTACGAATCCGAAAATCAATCTCTGGCCTGTGGCTACAAGGTCGCCTTTGTGGGAATTCGCGTACGTTGTGAACTCATCAATGGTCTTCTCATTCCATCCGTGCTGCAAACCCAATTGTTTGGCCAGATTTCCGGAGCTGATATTCTCCACCAGCGCAGGCGCCTGGCGTGTGAGCTTCTGCGCTTCGTCAATCACCGGCGGCCCGGCGATCACAAAAATTACCGCGAGTAGCGCAATAAATATCAGATAAACCGCAAGAATGGCTGTCCCACGCGACCCGCGGAACCACTTTTCAAATCGAGAAACCGGAGCTTCCAGAAGGTAGGCAAAAAAGATAGCGAACAGGAATGCAATGATGGCGCGCCACGCAGAATAAAGAAAGATAAGAACAATTGCAAAAATCAGTGCTGTGAACAACGCTTGCGCAGTTTTCCTGTCAAAAAGCTTCAAACTCACCCCCGCGCAACATCAGCGCCATTTACCCAAATTCTAACTGTAGTTACTCTAAAGATGAGGAACCGCCCGCAAAAGGTGTAGTTGGGCGAAAAATTGATTCTAATTGAACGAGCAAACGTGCGCGAGGGCAGAGGAATGATGTTCTATTTTGGGCACCACAAGGTCAGTAGTCCTTTCGGCTCGCTGCTGTTTTTCTTGTGCATTGCCTAGGCAGACCGGTTGCATTACGTCCGCTTTGAAACTGAGATAATGATTTTCAGTATGCCCGAACTGCCTGAAGTTGAAACAATCGCCAACGGTTTGAACAGACGCGTGGCGGGAGATGTGATTGAGTCCGTCTGGGTTGGAGCCAAGCCTGAACCACTTAAGTCGCCCGCAGGCCTCATTGCGAGCACCTTGGAAGGTTCACGCATTGAGCGCGTGCAGAGAGTCGGGAAGCACATTGTGTTCAGCCTTACGGGCAAACAAATGCAGCCGGCCGATTTTATTGTTCATCTGGGAATGACCGGACGCATGCTGGTGGGCAGCCCTGAAGATGAGATGATGCCGCACACGCATTTCACAGCGAAACTTGTATCAGGCAAAGAGCTGCGATTTGTGGATCCGCGCCGATTTGGACGGCTGGAAGTTCGCGATAGCCGGTTTGCTGGTCCAGGGACTGAGCCGACGAACATCAGTGCGGAAGCGTTCGCCGAATTATTTCACCGCAGCAAAGCGCCGATCAAAGCCGCGTTATTGAATCAGAAGATTCTCCACGGCATAGGCAATATCTATGCGGATGAAAGCCTGATTCGCGCCGGCGTGCGTCCGCGCAGGCGCGCCAACACGCTCACTCGCTCTGAGCTTAACAAACTGCACGCCTCACTGCAGAAAGTGTTGCAAGAGGCGATCCGCGCTGGCGGCTCGTCCGTCTCAGACTATGTTGATGCTGTTGGCGAAAAAGGCTTCTTCCAGCTTCGCCATCGGGCCTACGGGCGTGAAGGTAAGCCCTGCCTGAAATGCAAGACTCCCATCAAAAAGATCGTGGTCGGCGGGCGCGGTACACACTACTGCCCCAGTTGTCAGAAGTAATTCTGTTCAAGCCGGGCTCATCTTCCTCATATTGCGGATCCAGCGATCGTAGTCCGTGGCCTTGTTGAGAAAATATTTACCAGCTTCAGGATGCGGCAGGATGAGGAACCGTTCTTCATCCATCGCTTTGATTACGTCCTCGGCCACCTGATCAGGCTCAAGCGCCCCGGGTAAAAGAAATTCATTACCGCCGCTGAACAACATATTTGTTTTTACTCCCTGAGGACAAAGAGCAGAGACGCGAATACCACGTTCGCCGTAGTTGATAGCCAGCCACTCCGCAAATCCGATGGCTGCGTGCTTGGTGACGGAGTACGGCGCTGAGCCGACATGCGTAAGCAGGCCTGCTGCTGAAATTGTTTGCAGCAGGTATCCTTCCTTGCGTGCGAGCATCTGCGGCAAAACGGCTCGCGCAGCGTAAACATGGGCCATTACGTTCACATCCCAGCTCAGGGCCCAATCAGAGTCGGCGGCATCTGGTCCGCGGCCCACGCCGACCCCGGCGTTGGAGCAGAAAATATCCACCTGTCCGAACCTGGTGGTGACTGCGTCCACCAGCTTCTTTACGTCAGATTCCTTGCCTACGTTTGCGGGGATGGCTTCCGCCTGGGTCTTCTGAGATAGATTGCTTTGTGACGTAATGAGGCCGGCCAATTCTTCGGCGCCTTTGGTGTCAATATCAGAGATGATGACGGCTTTTGCGCCCTCTTTCGCGAACCTCAGGCACAGCGCCCGGCCAATGCCGTTTGCGCCACCGGTGACTACAGCTACTTTTCCCACGATTTTCATGTTGATGAAGATAGTCTGGTGAGCGCGTTTTATACAAATCGTGGCCCGATTAAGGCCGTAAATGATTCCCGTTCGCCATCTTTCCTGCCATTAAACTAGCATCGTATTTTATGGAAAGGATTTCCGAGATATGAACAGCTTTGCCATTGGGGTTGACCTGGGTGGAACCAACCTGCGCATTGCCGCGGTGGACGAGAACGGAAAGATCATCGAGAAGATCACCACGGGAACAGAAGTCTCTCGCGGACGCGATACCGTAATCTTCGAAATGTGCACCGCGATCCAGGAACTGGCCACGAAGTTTCGCACCAGTGCAGGCCATCTGGCCGGCATTGGAATTGGGGTGCCGGGAATTATCGAAATGCACACCGGCATGCTGCGCCAGTCGCCCAATTTGCCCGGCTGGGAAGATTATCCCGTGCGCGAAGAGATTGAGCGACGCCTAGGGACCAAGGTGGTGCTGGAGAATGATGCCAACTCCGCGGCACTGGGTGAGAAGTGGCTCGGTGCGGCGTGCAACGTGGATGACATGTGCATGGTGACACTTGGCACCGGAGTGGGCGGCGGAATAGTGCTGCAAGGCCGCGTTTGGCACGGTATGAGCGGGATGGCGGGAGAGTTGGGCCACATTCAGATCGATCCTGCCGGTCCACCGTGTGGCTGCGGTAGCCAGGGATGTCTGGAACAGTTTGCCTCAGCGACTGCCGTAAAACGCATGGCCGTGGAGGCCATAGCCAATGGCAGCGCGCCGGAACTTGGCCGCGCCATGAATGAAGAACCGGAATTCAGTTCCAAAGTGGTTTACCAGATGGCGATTCAAGGTGACGAACCGGCCAGGAAAATTTTCTGGAAGGTAGGCAATGCGCTGGGGGTGGCGCTGGCAGACCTCATCAACATCTTCAATCTGCCTATGTTTGTAATTGGTGGCGGCGTTTCCAGTGCGTGGGAGGCGTTTGCACCTGCCATGATGGAGCAAGTCCGCAAGAAATCTTTCGTCTATCGTGCAACCGCGCCCACGCAAGCCGTTCCGGGTGTTGCGGGCAACAAGATCCACGATGATTCGCTGCCTTCGCGCCGTACCACCATCATCACGCAGGCCCTCCTGGGTAGCGACGCTGGATTGATCGGCGCTGCGCGGCTGCCCATGATGACTGTCGCGGCGGAATTGCCGGACCAAAAGCTTAAAAGGGCCTAGGAGATTTGTACCAGCTCTTTCTCTTTGCGATGCTCAGGCCGCGGCGCGGGCCATCCGCTCCACTTCAATGCCATCCAGCGCGTGCCACAGTGCTTTGGCGATTGTCTCTGCGGTATCCAGGGCAGCTTCGCGCATTGCAGGATCTGCATTGACCTGTTTTTCCAGCTCTTCACTCCAGACCAGCGAGTGGTACACGTCTGCAGTCTGGTGGTGCGTGAAGTAAGCGCACGTGCTCCGGGAGGCGCCGTACATCTCCGTAAGTCCGCGGGCTTTTTCCCTGGCAATGCGCGGCACCTGGGATTCATAGGCATAGAACGCGGCCAGTGCTTCGGCTGCTGATCCTTCGCGTACGATCCGCTGAAACGTGTTGACCAGGTTTTCAACTTCGGGCAGTGGTGTGGTGGCTCCCACGGTTGCGCGCTCAGCGCCCATGCCTTCAGCAAAATCCAGCCACATCTCGGCGTGAGGGCGGCCGTCAGGCAGGTCTGCTCCTTCTTCTTCCGCGCGGTTGTTCGCTACTACCTGTGACAATGCGGGCGAATAGCCCTGTGAGCGATTTTCAAAAGTTTCCAGGTACTCAGGGAATGCTGCCACCTGATGGAAATATTGCTGCGCGTACGCGCGAAGATCGTCTTGGCTAAGCTGGCCTTTGGTCCAGGCTACATAAAATGGATGGCAGAGAAGATCGTGCTTTGCGATCCGTTGATCGAGTTCTTCGCGAAGGGTTATCATGGCGCCAGGTTCCTTTCCAGACTTACAGAGTAAGAGGATACGCGAAGCGAACCAGAAGTCACAACCTGCCCACGGATATTTCAAGCTATAGGGATCTCTCGCTTCGCTCGAGATAAAGGCGAAAAGCTCGAGATAAAAACCAAACCGCTCGAAATAAAAAGAAAGCTAAACCGGCAACTCGTCCTGCTGCCATTCTGAAGACGTGATTTTGGGCTCCGATGCCAGATGAATCACCAGCTGTTCCAGCACCATGCGCTTGCTGGGAGGGTTTGACCGCAACTGTACGTCTGCCCGGGCGATTAACCGAATGGCGCGGGTCAACTCGCGCCGGGATTTATAGCGCCTTGCCTGGCGGATGATGTCTTCGGCCGCGAACGGAGGCACGCGGAATCCCTGCCACAAAGCCTGCCAGATCGCCCGCGAATCGCGTACGTTCTTTTCCAATATCACCAGCATCTGGCGGAAGGTGCGGGAAAGCATATAAAGATGTCCGATGGCGGCGTCATCACCGTCCCCGGTGGAGAGCAGTGCGTCCAGCACACTCAGAGCGCGGGTCTTGTCCCTGGCTGAGATGGCATCGGTTAGTTCGTAGAGCGACCGCTGCTTGGCCGCCAGCACCATTGTCTCTACGTCGCCCAGCGTGATTTGTTTCTTCTCGCCCACGTACAGAATAAGTTTTTCCAATTCGCGGCTGACCAGCATCATGTCCGCGCCCAGGGCGTCGATCAGTTCGCGGGCCGCATCCTGCTCCAGCTTTACGCCTTCTTTTTGTGCATGGTTCAGTGCCCAGCGAATGCCGTCGCCTTCTTCCACACGGGCCAGTTCCACCAGCGTGCAGTGTTGCCCCAGGGTCTCGCGGATACGCTCATAGCGGTCTTTATCCTGCATCTCCATTTTGCGGACGTCAGCGGGAATGCTGAGATGATCAGCAATAAAGATGAGCACGGCGGCCGGGTTGGGATCTTTTAAGTAGGCTTCGATGGCGGCAAATTCTTCAGCATGTGAGCCGCGCGTATAGAGGTTCTTTACGCCACGCACAAAGAAGACCTGGAAGGGCGCCATGAGTGAAGGCGTCTGCGCACGATCAAGAACTTCAGCTACGCTTACATCCGAGAGATCGAGATCATGCATGCTGAAGTCGCGGAGGTCTTCCGGCACCAGATGGGCAAGGAGCGCCTGGCGGCACTGGTCGCGAAAGAAGACTTCGTCGCCAATGAAGACGTAGGCCGGGCGGAGCTTGCGTCCCACAACTTCAGAGACAAATTTCTCTGAGGGCGCAAAGCTGCGTCCGGCGGCCATCCTAGAAGGCCTCCAGAATGTCGCTGACCAGTGTGCGGGCAAAATCCTGTGACATGCGCTGCAGAGCCGGTGTCTCTTCCTCAAAGAAGCTGGTGACTTCCCGCGATACCTGGTACTGCTCGCGGAAGGTGTAATTCAGGTTCTCAAAAAGTACGCGCCCGGTTTTGTCCGTAAGCGTAACTTTCATCGTCACCGTCACCACGGCGCTGGAGATACGTCCGCTCTGTGCGTCATAGGTGAGCGGGGACGCTTGCGCCGAGAGCACCGTACCTTTAAGGGTTGCGTCCGCGTCCGTGGTGCTGGTAATCACTCGGTACTTGGTGCGACCCAGAAATTCGCGCACCACATCATGCGTGAGCATCTGTTCAATGCGATAAGTCTGGGTTTGATTGATGAATACCGGCACAGCCAGCACGTGCACATTGGATGGCAGGCGATTGGCTTTGCCCGCAACTTTGTATCCGCAATTCGAGAGCAGGCTGCAGCCGACAACAATGGCTGCAACGGTGGCCAGTTTGCGCCGCTTCATCACCATGCGAAGCTGTAAGCTTTCTTTCAAATCACTGTACCTTTCCGTGTGGCCGCACGGCAGCCAGAGAGTTGGCGCAATCAACCGCGGTCAGGGCCATCAGGCGAAGATTATCCACGGCGGCCCACAGCCAGAATCCATTTTCCCGTGACGCGTCACGCCGCACCGCAACCAGAATCTCGTCTTTGCCGGCGACGTTAACGTTGCTGGGAGTATCTTCCGGTAAGCGCGAAACCAGCACATGCTCACCGGTCAGCGCGCGGGCAAAATCGCCGGCAGACATGTTTTGTTCCAGCTCAACATAAATGGAAAAGGTGTGCGCGTGAAAGACCGGAGCCTGCACCAGCATCAAAGCAGGCACTGGCAGATGCTCACCCAGAAGCTTGCGCAAATGGGTGACAATTCGCCGCTCCTCAACTTCCAGCCCTGTTTCAGCTTCTGGTCCGAAGCGTCCCACCATGTTGAACGCGACCTGGGTATCAAATGTCTTGGTCGGCATTGGCTGGAAGGAGAGCAGGTTCACTGTCTGTTCGTGTAACTCGTCCATGCCGCGGCGGCCGAGTTCTGAGACTGGCTCAAATACCGTGGCCGCAATACGCGTGATGGTGCCGGCTTTGCGCGCACGCAACATGAGCAGCGCGAGAGCGGTTGCGGCGGGGTGGGCTGCCACCAGAGTGTTTGAGTCGAGAGTCAATTTGGTGGGCTCGCCCAACTCGCGTTCAATCCACGGCGAACTCAATGGCACTCCGGCATCGTCTTCCAGTGCGTAGGAAAGATCCACGATGGCGCTTCCGGCTTGGCGGGCCTGCTTCATGGAACGTTTGGTGAACTTTACATCCGATGTAAAGAAGGTAAAGTCGACATTCTCAAACTGGTCACGACCGGCGGGCTGAATGAAAGAGATTTCGTCGCCGACCGGCTGCAGCTGCCCCAGGGCTTCAGTGTCATCCAGCAGACGAATGTCATGAGCAGGGAAGTTGCGGTCTTCCAGCACTTCCTTCAGTTCCTTGCCTTTGAGCGACGCTGCGCCAACAATCGCAACCCGGAAGAGGTTGTTGTTTTCAGTCTTCATCTTGGTTCGGAAGCTTCCTCATAAGCCGGAGGCGTTGGCTCACTGGGACGCCGGCGGAAAGTAAAGGAGAGGCGGGAAATCACGCCGCTCAACATGTAAGAGATGGCCACGATAAACAGCACATAGCGGGAAAAGAAGATGACGGAGTACAGGATCAGGCAGATCACAATGAGCACCCAGAACGGGCGACGGTTGCCCAGGTTCAGGTCCTTGAAACTGTAAAACCGCCAAGTGCTGACCATCAGGAATGAAACGGCAAGAATCACCGCCATCCATATCAGGGCCAGCCACCAGAAATTGATGGGCTCGCCACCTTTGAGATGAACGGTGGCGGCAATCACTCCGGCGCCGGCAGGGATCGGCATGCCAACAAAATATTTCCTTCCCGGGCGTCCTGGATTGGAAGGCTTGGGATTGTGCTGGATATTAAAACGGGCCAGCCTGCTGGCACCAGCCACCAGAAAAACAAATGACGCAATCAGTCCCAACTGCACCACGCGAGCAGGAAACGCGGATGCACCAAGATCGGCGAGCCATAGCCAGCGGAAGCCCCAGACAAACGCCAGCAGAGCGGGCGCTACGCCGAAGGTGATGACGTCGGCAAGGGAATCAAATTCGCGGCCAAAATCACTGGTGGTGTTGGTCATGCGCGCGATGCGGCCATCCAGACCGTCCGCCACCACGGCAATACCGATCGCCAGCGCGGCAATGTCAAAATCGCGCGCATCCGTTTGCGATCCACGCATGGTGTGCGCCAGTGCAAAATATCCTGCACCGATGTTGGCAGCGGTAAAAAGCGATGGCAGAATGTACATGCCTTTGCGCATGCGCTGTTTCTGTTCCGGAGGAAGCTGGTCTTCCCAGCGACGCATTGGCGGGGGCATCTTCATCGCTTCACCGTGGATTTTTCAGTCGCTGTAACCGGCGTGGAACCGGCGATGTTCGGACTATCTGCCTGGGCTACGCGCATGCGCGCCAGGACGGAAGAGCCGCCTTTCACGCGGTCGCCCACTCGCACCGCGAGGTCATGAGGCAGCGGGAAAATCACGTCAGTCCGCGAGCCGAACTTGATCAAGCCCACACGCTGTCCCCGCGCGAGAGTGTCGCCGGCCTTGAAATTAAAAACGATGCGCCGTGCGATCAGGCCGGCAATCTGCTTGAACATCACTGTCATGCCTTCGCTTTCCACAGCGACGATGTTCTGCTCATTGGCTTCAGCCGAGGCGGCATCCATGGCGTTACCAAATTTACCGCGCTGGTAAACCACTTCCTTGATCACGCCGGCAATGGGCGTGCGATTTACATGAACGTCAAAGACATTCAGGAAAATGCTGATCCGGGTACACGGCTTGCCATCCATCTGTGTGGGCGCAATGTCCGTGATCTTGCCGTCCGCGGGTGAAACCAGAAGACCGGGTTCGGTGGGAATGCGGCGCTCCGGGTCGCGAAAGAACCACAGAAAGAAACCTGCCAGCAGTAAGGGGAGAATGGCGAACACGGGAACGGTAAGCCACCATACAACGGCAGCCACCAGCAACATCCCCAGAGCGTAAAAGATTCCGTCACGGACCATCCCCCTGATTATACGAGGTGTCACACCCGTGGCGATTCAACTACTTGGTGAATCCTGGCAGAGGGGAAGCGAGGGGAGCAACAGGTAAAGACGGCCGCAGCTTGTGTCAGAAGAAAAAGCCCGAAATATCTCTTCGAAAGGTATATTTCCTGGCAGTGGTGCCACTCTACTGTCATAAGAGACAAGTTCATCCGTTTACTGCTATTAAAGGCAAAGGGCGCGTACCGGAAGTCGCGCCCTTTTGTCTATTTTGGGTACTTTTTGAGATCACCCACCAATTCTAGCCGCCCCAGCCCCGCTATGTTGTAAAAATGACACACCTGAAAGCACAAACCTCTCCTTTTTAGCGCCGAGCACTAAAAAAGAGAGGTATGAAATTCGGGAGCCCTGGTCTTAAGCTACCTGTGTTCGCCCGCGCTTATACTCCGACTCAATGTTCTCCATCTGGTCTTTCAAATGGAGTTTGAGCTTTTTTAAACGCACTTCTTCCACCTTCTCGTCCTCGGAGAGATAGCGTTTTTCAATCAGGGAGTTGAGACGCAGGGAGTGTTGGGTGTGTTCCTGGGCCAGCCTACGAAATTGCTCGTGGCCGGCCAGAAGCTGTTCGCGAACGGAATCTACCATCCGGAAAAACCTCCTACCTTTTCTTCACGGAACGTTAACACACCACCAGAGCTGGTTCAATGAAATTCCGGGTAAGAAATCAGAAAGAAAGTTTAAGTACTATGGCATCCTCCGCCGGGGCAGAGTAGTAGGACTTTCTTCTGCCAACGTGAGCAAATCCCAATGACTTGTAGAGCTGCTGGGCGGCTGAATTGGACTCGCGAACCTCTAAATGCACTGTCTTTATAGGTGTCTGGCCGAGGTGGCGGAGAAAAGCCTGCATCAGCTCCGTTCCCAGACCCTTGCGTCTCAAATCAGGTGTGACAACTATGTTCTCGATCTCCCAATCGCCGTCCAGGCCACGGGCAACCAGAAAACCGCTGGCGATCCCCCCGGTCTCCGCCACCAGCAAACAGCTCTGTTGCACCAATTTAGGTGCGAGCACATTTTCGTAGTCGGTTGCCGACCAATGAGCGGCCTCGGCAGACTCACCCGCCAGTTCGAGTAAACGCGGAATGTCTTCCCGGGTCCCGGCGCGTAAATTGGCTTTCAACTCCGTGCGCCCTTATGGAATATTTCCGCGTCTGAACGGCGGATGTAGTTGGCGTCCAGGTCTTCCACAGAGACTGTTTCGCCGGCCAGTAATTTACGCAAGCCCAGACTTCCGATCAGGATTGTATCCGGCCGCTTCACCAGTTCGGTTTTCGTTTTGGTCGCAGCGGCCAGATTGGCGATGGCTTCATCACTGGTAATCAGCGTGGCTTCGGGATGTTTTGCCAGTTGCTCCAGCAGTTCCGCCTGCGAGCGCAAAGATTCGTCGATCAGGGTAGAGGTGTTTTCACCCGGATGAGTGAAATACAGACCGAGGTAAATTTCATTGCGGCCGGCGTCCATTGCGGCGGCTACCGTGCCTTCCGTTACTGACAGGCCGGCCAGCGCTTCGAGCATGGAGACCGTGGCAATCGGCTTACCGCTGGCTTCGGCTAGACCTTTGACTGCTCCAAGACCAACCCGCAATCCGGTAAACGATCCCGGACCAGACGCAACGGCAAATCCTCCAAGATCCTGGATGCTTAAATTGCGTTTGGTGAGCAATGACGCGACGGTAGGAACCAGTTGCGCGGAGAACGTTCCGCCTTCAATGGCCGAAGTTTCCAACGCGCGGTAGGTATGCGCGTCACCTTCAGCCAGGGTCACCCCGCCGGATTTTCCTGAAGTATCAATTCCCAGTAGATACATTTACTTTCAATTCTGTCGCTTCGCTCCAAACCGCTGGAGATTGTTTTTCCAGCGATGGGCGTGAAGGCTCCTATTGCAGCGGGCTCACGCGCGTGGACGGCGCGAGCCCTAAATAAACTTCTCTATCGCTCCAAACCGCTAAGAAGCAGGGATGGTGGTCATTATAGTTGGCTCCCGAATCAAGCGGCCCCTCGTAAGTCGGCCTCACCGCTCAAGATGACAAGAGCAGATGCTATACGCCGGCGGGCGCTTCCTGCACCAGCTCCAGCAGCACGCCACCGGCACTGGAAGGGTGGACAAATACATACAGATGGCCGCCCGCTCCAACTTTGATTTCTTCCGATATCAGGCGCGCACCGGAAGCTTTCAACTGATCCACGGCCTGGGACAAATCGGGAACGTGCAACGCCACGTGGTGCAGGCCCTCCCCGCGCTTCTCCAGAAATTTTGCCACCGTGGAATCCGGCCCGGTAGGTTCAAGGAGTTCAATGCGGCTATCGCCCAGCGGGATCATGGCGACTTTTACTTTTTCGCCTTCCACAATTTCCTCGTCGATAATTTCCAGGCCCAACGCCTGATAAAACTTTTTGGCCTGGGTCAGTGATTTTACGGCGATTCCAAGATGATCAATGGTATGAGACATAAATGAGACAACTCCGTCCGATTTCAAAATTTCAAAATTTCAAATTTGAAATTTAGATTCTGAACCTGCTATCTGTTTTTTTCTGCCAACCCAAAGTTACTGACGATCTCTTCCACCAGTGAATATGGATCACGATGGTGTCCGGCTATCTCGGCAGCCAGTTTACCCAAGTCAGATTCCCTAAGCTGTTCGGTCATCAGTTTCTGGAGCAGAGACTCACGCAGCATCTCAATGAGCCGCTCACGCCAGTTGGAAATCTTTTTCTTCAGCAGCAGGTCTTTCTGTTGGAGAAACTTTTCGTATTCGACAATGGTGGCTGCCAGTTCAGGGATTCCTTTTCCTGTGCTGGCCACGGTCTTGACGATAGGAGGAGTCCAGCTATCGTTGCGGATCGCCAGACTCTGCATGGCGCGAATTTCCCGCTCAACGCGTTCCGCGCCTTCGCGATCGCTCTTGTTGATTACAAAAATGTCGGCAATCTCCATGATGCCGGCCTTGATGGTCTGAACGTCGTCGCCCATGCCGGGTACAAGGATGACGATGGTGACGTCTGCGAGGCGAACGATGTCGACTTCGTCCTGGCCAACGCCAACTGTTTCAATGAGGACAATATCTCTGCCGCTGGCATCAAGCGCTGTGGCCACGTCCGTGGTGGCTCGCGCTAATCCGCCGAGGCAGCCACGCGTTGCCATACTGCGGATGAAAATTCCCTCGTCAGCATGATGAGACTGCATGCGTATGCGGTCACCCAGAATCGCTCCGCCCGTGTAAGGGCTGGTGGGGTCCACGGCGATGATGCCAACAGTCTTTTCCTGTTGCCGGTATTCACGGGCCAACTGGTCCACCAACGTACTTTTTCCAGCGCCCGGAGCACCCGTAAGCCCGATCACCCGTGCTCGTCCGCTCAAAGGAAAGAGCGCTTTGAGCAGGGCGACGGAGTCAGCGTTGCCGTCTTCAATGGTGCTAATGGCGCGTGCCAGGGCGCGCACTTCGCCGGTGCGAATGCGCTCAACCCATTCTGTGATGGCAGCGTTGGTCAAGAATCTCAGTCCTTCAACAACTGGCGCGCAATCACCAGTCGTTGGATTTCACTGGTGCCTTCGCCGATGGTGCACAGCTTTACGTCGCGATAAAACTTTTCCGCCGGATAATCTTTGATAAAGCCATAGCCACCGTGGATCTGTACGCCTTCATTGGCGCATCTCACCGCAACCTCGCTGGTATACAGCTTGGCCATGGACGATTCCAGCGTGGTCTTCATGCCTGCATCCTTCATGCTGGCTGCACGCATGGTGAGCAGGCGGGCTGCATCAATCTCCGTGGCCATGTCCGCCAGCTTCCATTGTATGGCCTGAAATTCGCTGATGGCCTTGCCGAACTGCTTACGCTGCTGGGAATAGTTCAAAGCAGCTTCAAACGCTCCCTGTGCCATTCCCAGGCCGAGCGCTGCAATGGAGATGCGTCCACCATCCAGCACGCGCATGGCGTCCATAAAGCCATCACCTTCCTTGCCCAGCAGGGAATCTTCGGGAATCCAGCAGTCTTCAAAGATCAGTTCAGAGGTGTCACTGGCGCGCAGGCCCAGTTTGTTTTCTTTTTTCCCAGGACGAAAGCCCTTCGTCCCTTTTTCCACCACGAAAGCCGAAAGCCCGTGCGTGTGGGCCGTCTTGTCAGTAACGGCAATCACCACGGCAACGTCAGCATAGCTGCCATTGGTAATGAACGTCTTGGTCCCGTTGAGGACCCAGCCATTCTTTCTGCGGACAGCGTTCATGCGAGCGCCGCCGGCATCTGAGCCGGAGTTTGGCTCAGTCAATCCCCATGCGCCAATATGCTCCGCGGTGGCCAGCCTGGGAATGTATTTCTTCTTCTGTTCGGCATTGCCGGCGAGATAAATGTGGTTCGAGCACAGAGAATTATGTGCGGCCACAATGATTCCGACCGAACCATCCACGCGCGAGAGCTCTTCAATGGCGATCACGTATTCCACGTAGCCGAGGCCCGCGCCGCCAAAGTCGGTGGGAAAGATCATTCCCATCACGCCCATCCTGCCGAGCTCCTTCACCACATCCAGAGGGAACTGGCCGGGTTCATCCCACTTCATCACGTTGGGAAGGATTTCACGTTCGGCGAACTCGCGAATTGATTTCTTCAGGTGTAACTGTTCCTCGGTAAGCTGAAAATCCAAGCTGCCTCCTTGCATTGATGGACGGGCTGAGGGGTGGAACCTCAGCCAATAGATTCGCCCATTGGGCAAAACAGATGATTATTTCACATTCCTGATCGCAACCGATTGCACGCCCAATCTGCCGGCATTTCAGGTGCTCCGGTTGAGATGCCGGTTTAGCCGGTTGGCAAGATTAGAAAATTTAATGTCCGGCCAATCTCGTCTTAATGTTTCAGCAGGGAAGAACTAAGAAAGCTGTTCCGGCGAGGGTAGGCTCGTGTCCTAGTAATCAACAGGCTGAGAATGGCCAATCCGTGAAGCAGAAGGACCGCGATCCGCGGTTCGCCCGACCTGCTTCGTTTAACTGAAAACCAGAGAAGTATCGCGCACCGATGATTCCGCAAAAAATCGGACAGGACAGGTGCGCCCAATCGTGAACCCGGAGAGGAAACCATGTACATCCACAGATTTGCCAGATTGTTCATCCTACTTATTTCATTTTTTACTGTTGCTCAATTTGCCTCTGCGGCGATACCAGCGGCTCCATCACCCATTGCACCGGCGGCAGGCGCCAGTGTCACGGCTCCATTTTCCATTTCATGGGCCGCCGTCACTGATCCCAGCGGTATTGTGGCTTACAACTGGCAGGTGAGTGCATCCTCAACATTCGGCATTGTCATTGCATCGAACTCAACCAACGGCGCAACCCAGGACACGGTCAGCGGATTGGCGAACGGATCTTATTTTTGGCGCGTACAGGCAGTGAACAGCGCGTTTGTGCAGGGTACATGGTCATCTCCGCGTAGCGTGGTCATCACCGGAGCGGGGGCGGGAGCGCTGGCGGCGCCTACCCTCAATCCGACGAAAGCGTATTCCACGTTCCATCCACGTGAGGCCATCCAGTTCACATGGACCGCAGTGCCGGGAGCCGTGAGTTATGTTCTTCAGGCGGCCACCGATCCGAGCTTCCCCGTGGCAACAAGACTTCAGTTCGACAATATCCCCGATACAGCCGCCGCGTTTGCAGAAGCCGATGAAGGCGCTTACTCAGCCCGTGTTTTTGCCGTGGACGCGAACGGGATCCTGAGCGCACCCTCAAACACCATTTCCTATACGGTGTTTTACAACAACCCAATCGCCGCAGGGCCTTCCATCATCTCCCCAACCGGCAACGGTACTCTCACGCTGCCAATTACTTTGAAGTGGACGGATGTGGCCAATCCGCAACCCAGCGGTTACGAGCTGCAGATTGCCAAAGACTCAAACTTCCAGACCATAGAAGAAGACGATCCGCAATTGAACGACCCGACGCATACCACGCTCTCACTTACGCCGGGTTCAAAATTCTGGCGCGTACGCTCGGCGCAGGGCGATGCTTCGCCAACCACGGCTGCGGAGACCAAATTCTCCGCCAGCGGAAGCTTCACGGTTAACACCGCACCGGCATCGCCAGTGTCAGTGGGCTTTACCGCCAACCCGGTCTTTAGCGGCAACATCACGTGGGTTTCCGTGCAACTGTCGTCGGCCGTCCCGGCGGCTGGCGCAGTCATCAACTTGACCAGCTCAGATGCAAACGCCTTCCCTGTTCCGGCCACGGTCACCATGGCGGGCAACCTCGGCTGGTTGCAGTTCCAGATGATCGCGGGTCAGGTGGTTTCGTCAACACCGGTAACCATCACGGCCACGGTCAATGGATCCACCGCGACCGGAAAACTCACCGTGCTGCCACCGTCACTTAAATCAATTTCCTTCTCCTCGAAAGCCGTCAACGGCGGAGCCCAGCCGGGTGCAACTGTACTGTTCAACGGAGTGGTCCCGCCCAGCGGAGCAACGGTGAATTTCACCAGCAGCTCTCCCGCGGTACTTGCTCCAGCCTCCGCAACCGCACCTGCGGGCAGCACACAAGTCGGGGTGGGCCTGCCGACTACTCCTGTTTCAGCCACGACCGTTGCGATCATTACCGCAACGTGGAATGGCATCAGCGTCTCGGCGCCGTTGACACTTACACCTCAGGGCCAGCCGGCTTCCATCGCGCTGAGCCAGTCATCCATTACCGGTGGGACCGCGGCGTTCGTGATGGTAACAACCGTCGCGCCTGCCAGCAGTGACCAGATTTTCCAGGTCACCAGCAGCAGTCCGGCAATCACCGTGCCTACGTCGTTGTTGTTCCCCGCTGGTTCAACTTCAGCGCGGTTCAACATTTCAACCTCATCCGTCACCAACATCACGCAGGGAACCATCTCGGTTTCCGGCGGAGGTGTAACACAGTCTGCGGTGCTTACCCTCAATCCTGCGCCGGTGGCTCCTGCCACTGCCACGCTCACCGTTACGGCGAGTGGTCGCAGCGGAATCCTCGTTACCTCGAACCCATCTGGGATCAGCGTTGCCGTGGGAAGTGCCGGGTCGGCTGCATTGGCTTCCGGCAACCTGGTTACGTTGACGGTCTCAGGCGGCCGCGTTGCCATATGGACTGGAGCATGCTCGGCCAACAAGACCGCCAGTTGTACATTTACTTTGACTGGAAATTCTTCAGTCAGCGCGAACGTGCAGTAGCTCGCAACTGTACGAGAGAACAGAAAAGCAAAGAACAAGGGCTTCCGCCAGGCTAAGCGGGAGCCCCGTTCTTTTTACCGGTGGTCAGCAGTTAAATCAGGAGTCGGTAAAGGCTCCTGCCGGTAAAGCTTGATGGTGTGTTGAATTGCCGAAATGAGCAGGATCAGGACCATGCCGGAAATGCCAATGGTTCCTCCAATACTGAAGAGGCGATAACTGCGGCCCATCAGGTGGACCGTCGACTTCCAGAAGTAAAGAACCAGGTTGCCCACGCACAGCAGCAGGCGGAGTTCGGTGGGGCCCATCTTGAAATAAGAGATCTTGAATTCACCCAGCGTGTAGGTAGCGAGGTAGACCTCAATCGATAACAGCAGGTAGGCGATCAGCAATCCCAACGCAACCTCATTTGCCATATAGCCGGAAAGCCCAAGGCCACCGAGCAGAAAGAACGCGCTGAAGGCGTCCACGACGTGGTCGACATAGAAGCCGTAACGCGGGCGGCAATGATTGCGAAAGCGGGCCAGCGTTCCGTCCAGGCTGTCACCCAGCCAGTTCAATGCCAGGCAGAGGACGACCAGCAGCAGCCCAAGAGGATTCGTTTTAGCCCACCAGTAGCCGGCACCGGCACCGGCCATCGCCAACAGACCAATGAAGGTAAGGTGATCAGAGTTGATCCAGGACGGTGTCCGTGACGCCAGCCATTGCAGGGCGCTTTTTTCAGCGCTGGCCAGAAAGCTTTGTTGGATACGGCGGGCTTCGGTAAATTCTGCCTGGTTTTTTCGAATAAATGAGGGTGACGATGCTTGGATGGTTGACATGGATGACCTCCGCTCTGTTGAGCTGGAAGCCATCTTGAGCGCTCTTGCCGGGAATGGCGATGCAGAGCGGCTCTATTTCAGATCATCGCTGCATCATCTGGTAAGTGTATGTACTCACGAGGATTAGCCTCGGTTAAACTCACGGGACAAGCATGCAGTCGATGTCCGCCCGGGGCAAACTAATCAAGTTTCTGGACAGACAGCAGTGGTCCGAAAGCTCCCGGTTCATCACTGGCCCTTACAATCAGCTGCTGTAGCTCCGGGGTGGAACCGGTCAGCACCCAGCTTTTGGAACTGTCCTCCATTGAAGCTGTCATCTGGCTGGCTTGCACATACTTTTTCTTGATGGCCTTGGCAATCCATTCATCATCCAGAAAACTCAAAGACAGGTTCTTTTCGTGGATATCCACTTTCGCGAACAAGTGTGACGGACGCAGCTTCACCTGCAAATCCTGCAACGTGCCTTTGCCGGGTGTTGGTCCCAGCACCTCAATATAAAGTCCATCGGCTATTTTCTGCATCGCAGGTGCGAAACGAGAACTCTTCCTGCTCGAATCCATTTGCAACGTCCTCGATCCGCCCTGAAGGATAGTCTGACTCACAATGTCGAAGTATTTCTCGCCTCCCAGGCTCACCAGGTGTACGTCAAACACCCCGACACTTTTGGTTTCTCCATCATCCTCAGTTTTTTCGTAGATCATTACGTATGAGTTATCCGCCCCGCGTTCCAGGCGCAGAACTTCATTTTCTCCCGGCACGCCCCCCCAGCGTCCCAGAAGACCCTTGTCGAAAATTATGTTGTTGTCGGAATAGATGGGATTGAGAGATTCAATGGGTTTGCAGCCTGTGAAGAGGGCAACACACACCATCAGGAACAGCCACGTTTGTTTCATAGCGCGGCATTCTAGAGCATTTTCAGCCTGAACAGGGGTTTCACCTGTTTCAAACGTTTTTGGGTGTTTTCGACGCCACGTAGCTGCGAATCAGGGCGCGACCATCCTCATGCAGCTTTTCAAAGCTCAGAGCCACGCTGGCTTCGTTTACCCGACGCACACGACCTGAGGCTTCAATCAATTGAACGCCACCGGGCAGCGTGAAGGAAACAACCCATTCGGTGTCCAGGGTCACGTCGCCACTGACCAGCAGGTTCATGCCACCTTCACTCAGACTGTCAGCCAATGCAGTGAACTGCTCGTGCTGTGTATCAACTTGGACCTGCGCGCGCAGGGCTACGCGATCAAATCTCCGTTCAACGCGCTTTGTATTTGCATGGCTGGCGGAAAGAACTCCAAGTAGTTGCTGGGCGTCAAAAGGTTTGTAGATGAGAAAAGTATCCGGTGAAGCTTCCGGGTGGGCGCGCACGCTCATTTCGTCGTTTTCGCGCAGCACGATGATCGATGCCTGTTTGTTGTCCCTGGATTGGTGAATCCGATGCTCCAGACTGTCGCAATATTCGCCGATTGTCTTGGAATCGAAGAAGATGGCTTCGAACTTTTCATGATCGATCTTCTCAATGGCCTGGTCCAACCCGCTGGCTGAAATCAGTTGCACGCCAGCATTTGCAAGAGCCTTCACAAATTCATTCTGAATTCCTGTATCACTATGAATTAAAAGAACTTTCGAATCCATATAGACCTCCCGTTGGTTGGCACTACATTAATTTTCCTAAGGACCTTAGTACTTCCTTGACTCTTGATACGACTCATCAGACAATCACTAGCAACTTGGCAAGTACACCCCGCAACTTGGATTGAGCAGCAATTCCCAGGCTTCCCAGTTAAGACTGCTCTCATTCGGAGAAGACATGGATACCCAGGATCCCAGCGTGGCCAGCCAGCCGCGTGATGAGAGGCTTTTCGTCGATCGCGCCGATCGCCGTGAACTTCGCACTCCAATTCGCTTTCGCCGTGCCGGAACTGAAACCTGGCTTATGGGTGAAACCATTAATCTGAGTGAGTCCGGAGTGCTTTTCACTGCCGATGAGCTGATCGAAGTCGGCACTCGGCTGGAAATCACGTTTCAGACCTCCGGTACCCCGCTGATTACCAGAAGCACACGAAATGCACGCATTGTCCGGCGCACACTGAGTAATTGGCCGGACACACGCATCACGTTCGCGGTCGCGTACTGCTCCATTTAAGTCCTAACTTTCCTTCCCATGGGTTATCGGCAAAAATGGCCGGGAGAATTAGGTTTCCCTGTTAGCTGAACTATCGGCAGGGTACTTTCAGACTGTAGCTTGATGTCCTCATTCTCTAAGGGGACAGGTCACCCGAGTAAGGCGTTTGCCATCCAATGAGGCTGAAATATCCAGGTGAACGCCTGGTAGGTGTCCTGTTGGGAATTGACCCCATGCCGGAAACCACTTCATAATGCAAGGGTTGACAGCTTTAGCGATGGTGAAGGCATTTAAAAATGGACCAACAAGACGATTCCAGCAGGAAGAAGCCCTCGTTCGAAAATTTTGGCCGCAAGATCGATCAGGAATTCGGGGAAGCCGCCCGCAAAGTAGAGCAGGAGAGCGAACGGGTGATTACCTACCTGAACAACGAAGTTGTGCCGGCCATCCGCAACAACTCCAGCAAAGCCCTGCGCGCTGCTGCCGAGCAACTGCACAAGCTGGCCGAATACATGGATCAAAATCGCTCCAAGTCTTAGCACTGGCCTGTTTCATTGCATTGCTGGCCGGATGCGGAGCTGAGCGCCACAAGCAGGATGCTCGCAATATACCGCCACCTCTGCCACCTGCGTCGGCGGACATCCCGCACAATGCGCCGTCCATTCCCAGTCCCTCGCCGCTGCCGCCAGAATCAACCAACAGCAAGATCAAGGGCAGGACAGGCAAGCCGCGCACTGTCACCGATCTTCCCAGTCCTGACGCCAGGGACAAAAGTGCAGACGAAGAAATTTCCGTCCCGAGTGATGCCAAAGTCCTGTACCGGGAAACCGGATATGCAAGCTGGTATGGTCCGGGATTTCAAAAGCGTCGCGGAGCCAACGGGGAAGTGTTTGATACCGAAAAGATGACGGCGGCCCACCGCACGCTACCGCTGAATTCCATCGCGCGCATTACGGACGTGAAGACCAACGTGTCGGTGCTGGTTCGGATTACCGATCGAGGGCCCTTTGTGGGCGATCGGGTGCTGGATCTGTCGCGGGCCGCGGCGCGCAAGCTGAGCGTTTTTCAACACGGCACGGCGCTGGTCCGCATAGAAGTTCTGGAAGCCCCGGCGGACATTACCAGTGGCGGACGCTGGTGCGTGCAGATTGGCGCCTTTCAGGACAAGGACGACGCGACGCGGCTGAAAGAAAAACTCACCCGCCGCTATCACACCGCCAAGGTGTTGCAGTTCTCCAGCCCAATGGGCGGCGACTGGCTGCGAATACGCGTAGCCGATGACGAGAAGGGCCGCGCGGAATCGGTAATGCGGGAAACACAGACGCAGTCCGATGTGAAGAAGTTTCTGGTCAGGCTGGACTGATCGTTACCCGTTCGAAGTCACCGCAACGAGCATTTTCCTATGCAGCTCGCTCCATGCAATGGCTGCCCCATGCAATGGCTATTTCATTACGCTGGAAAAAATGAAATCATGCGCCCAATCCTGCTTGTGGCCTTTCTGACGCAGATAGGTTGAGAGCTGGGCCCAATGGCGCATGCCATGCATCAGCGCGTGAATGAAGATTTTTCTGCGGCTGGATGTGAGTTCTCCGGCAGAGCGCGTGGGAAAAGTCAGGGTGCCGTCCCAGTCAGAATCATTGGCCGCAATGGCAAAGCTGCGCAGGTCTTCCAGGCTCTTGTGGGAAAGCGAAAACAACGCTTCGCCTGTCATGCCGCTGAGTCGATCATATTCTGTGACCGGCTGATTCAGCAGCCGTTCTGCATAACGCATCTGCACGGCGACGATGTGCAGCACCACCTCCCGGACATTCTTTGTTCCCGCGATATCTGCCGGCAGCTCCAGAGCTCCGGGGTTTTTCTTGAAGAAGTCACGCCAGTGGTTGTTTTCTTCCGCGCAGTAGTCCAGGAGTTCGCCGAAACTCAGTCCTCGCATGGTAAGTGCCTCTTGATTCTTTGCGCTTCGCGCAAACCGTTCGATGACCATTTAGCAGCACAGTTTTAACATGCACCTGTTGCCGCGGGCTCGGCGCGTGGCCGGCCTCGCCCTCCAATATAACAGCGGGCGAACTGGAGCCCCCAGCCCTCGCAGTAACGCGAACGAGGGGAGCTCAGGCATATAAATCGTGAGAAAGCAGATCCAAGGCAATTCCTGCGGGAATGAAGGCCAATGCTGCCTGCGCGACGAAGACTCAGGGCGAGAGTATCGAGGAAATTCCCTGAAGCAGCATTGCAAGGTCAACATCCTCGGGGTCCCTCTCTACGTCGTCGCATGCGCTCCGACTGCGCTCGGGATGACAGAATAAGAAAGTGTCGACTGACGGACGAAACAGGTAAAGCCACGCCCTACTTAAGGATTGAATGGGCTCACGTGGCCCGCTCGCTGTTGCGTTTGATCATCTGAAGCATCTCCTTGCGAATCAGACCGGAGAAGAACCCGATGAGCGTCCAATAGCAACGGAAGAGAAAGCGCTCTGACTTGCCATAACAGAGAACGCGGGTTTCCGTGCTCATGATGGTTTGGTTGCCGTCCGGAATCAGATAAAAATTCCACGCGGCTTTTCCAAAACCCTTAGGTGTAAGCGCGGAAAACGCGCTGGGCTCCCATTGGCGCAGGACAGGCGCATCCGGACGCCAGAATTTTCCAATGATCGCCAGGACGATCTCCTGTCGGGGAACGCGCCCGATTTCCTTGAATCCTCCCGCGTCCTCTTCAGCCATGGTGGCGATGGTTGTTTTTCTATCAGCGGCCGGCTTTTTGCGTCCCAGAGTGCGCAAGGCCATGAGTCGCCGGGCCAGCGGCATCTGAGAGAAGTCGGTATTCATGACCTCTTCCCAAACGCGTTCCGGCGGGGCAGCCACATGCATCGAGTAGGTCGCAGCGACGTCATAGACCGGCATGAGTTCGTCGAGTTTCATGATCTCTACTTCAATTTACGCGTATGGTGAGTACGCGACAACAGCGCATTTGGGTCTGTTAACATTTCAGAATTATGAGCGATTGTCTTTTCTGCAAGATTATTGAAGGCAAGATTCCGGCCAGGAAAGTCTACGAAGACGAGAAGGTCTCTGTTTTCGAAGACATCAATCCGCAGGCGCCAACGCATGTGTTGATAATTCCAAAGAAACATATTGCCGGCATCGACCAGGCAAGTGAAGCCGATGCCGAGATCATCGGCTATTCACATCTGGTGGCGGCGAAGATCGCAGGCGAGCGTGGACTGGGAAGTGGCTTCCGCACGGTTTACAACGTAGGCCCAGACGCCGGACAGACGGTATTTCATCTGCACCTGCATCTGCTGGGAGGAAGGAAGATGGCGTGGCCGCCGGGGTAGCTTGTTTTATTTCCCGAGCGAAGCGAGGGAACCCTACGGAATTCGAAATCTCTCCGCTTGAAATTTCTCGAAGATTGTAGGGATCCCTCGCTTCGCTCGGGATTAAAAACAACAGCAAAGAACCAAAGAAAAAACCTACGCCGCTCCAATCAACCTTGACGCGCTGGGGAACGCGCGGCTCCACACGGCCGTGAGCAGAGCAAACTGCGGAAGCAGGCGGGCAAAGCCATCCACGGTATCTTCAATTTCCTGCCACTGTTTGGGGTCCAGGTCCTTGAGCAGCGCTTTGTGATCTTTCACTGGAAGTCCGGTAAGCAGAGCGCGGGCACGTTTGTTCAGGTCTTCACGTGCGGCCATGAATGAGGAATCCGACAGCAGCTTCTTGCTGTCCAGCCAGGCTGAGGCCAGATATCCAGGATAAGGTGACAGCACTCGGTAGAGGCTGAGAACGTGTTTTGAGTCGGTGACCCGCTTGATGTCGGAGTAGATCAGCCATACCCGCAGACCGGCTTCGCGTTCGTTGGGCACGTGGACGTTCACGACCTGGGCCATGGCAGAAACCTGCTTAGTGGCAGAGACGCGTCCGAGCTGTCCACCGTAATAGCCGCGCTGCATCAGCCGTGTGAAAAGGGCCATTTGAGCAGTGGCCCGGGCAAACAATCCGACGATCCCGCCGATGACGCGAATGTCCGCGTTGGAAAACTTGTCGGCAGCCAGGATCTGGGGCTGATCAGAGAACATCCATCCACCCTGGACTGCTGCGGAGTGAGCAATCTCCTGAAAGGCCTGCGTCGCCGCCTGAAACTCGCGCGAGCACGCCACCGCGCTCAAGTCCTTCCACATGAGCTTGAGATAACCGGGGACTACAGGCAGCAGCTTAAAGATAGTGGGAACAAACGGCTGGTCGAAGCCGCTTTGTATGTCAGCGTATAAACGACGCAGTTCGGGCGTAACCTCGTGCTCTTCGAAGGCGCGGGTAAATGCCATGGGAGTGGGCCTCTGAATGATTGGACGTGCAATTCAGCAGCTCAGTTGTATGAAATTGGTAAATGGGTAATCTGGTAATTGGGTAATTTGAGAGACCAAAGCCTCAAGAGATCGATTCTAATAACTGAGAATCGCGCAAATTGAATGCGCCTACAGAAAAGCAATTCGAAGTCGGTCTTGCTTTTCAATTACTCAATTAAAAATTACTCAATTACCCAATCCGCTAACCCCGGTTGAAGTTCTCGTCGGGTTCGTCTTCCGCGCCGTGACGGCGAAGAATGTTGGGCAGATTTTGTGAGAATGCCGAACGTGGCATGACCACGTCACAACCGGCTTCCTGCGCTTTTACCTTGAGATCGCCCTGAACGTGGGAAACAAATCCGACGATCGAGGTGGGCTTCTTATATTTCGAGCGCAATTTGGCGATCACGGTCAATGGCTTGATGCTGTTGCTGTTGAGATCGACGACAATCAGAGACGGCTTTTCATCTGGATTCGTGTTTGCGGAAGTCCTCTCGGCGATTTCCTTCTCTGTCTTGACGAATTCCACCTTGACGTTGAGCTTGCGCGATACTTCCTGAATCTTGGCGAGGAAGAAGAGGTCGTCCACAAAGGCGAAGATGCGGGTGGGGGCGTCCACGCGCTGGCGCAGAGGCTCCATGTTGGCGGTGGGAGCAGCGCCATTGCGGAAGCGATCACCCTGTGCGGGGGTACCATTCTGGTTGCGATAGCTGTGGTCCATGGGACCGACGAAGCCACCGCCCGGGCGGCGCTGCGTGCGTCCGCGATTCTGACGGTTGGTGCGGTTTTGTCCTCCGCCTCCGGCCCCGGGCCGGCCATGCCGCTGTTCGCCACGTTCGCCACGCTGGCCGTCCTGCTGGCCCTGACCCTGGCCTTGCTGCTGGCCCTGGCCTTGCTGCTGGCCCTGGTTCTGATTGTTTTGCGAGTGTCCGCCGAAGCTACGTTTACGACGCCGCGACTTGCGAGGGCCCGGTTGGTGCTGCTGCGGCTGGTTGGGAGCATCATTCATTCGGTTATTACCTGAATCTGTGGTTTTGGTGCCGGTCATGCCGGTCTCTGGAATTTTGATATCGGTCTGTGAGCTTTTGATCTATGGCCTTCGGTCTTTGCTCTGGTCCAGGAAAACACGGAATCCTGTTGTTGAGCCGTTTTTCGCCGGGCTTGGTTGGATGAAGCTCCGGCCGAATTCTCTATGAAATCTTCGTTTTCTCAACGCGTAAGCGTGAAACAAGCCACACCGGAACGGGCGGCAACCTGAAGACTCTATGATCTTAGCATGAAGCCGGACTTCTGTACCTTAAATTTTGCTTTCCATTCGTCCAGAATTCATCAGAGGGAACTAATTTTGGTGCGCTGGATCAGGAGAATGGTGGGCGCTATAGGATTCGAACCTATGACTTCCACCGTGTGAAGGTGGCACTCTACCGCTGAGTTAAGCGCCCACTGGCCGCGGCAGCAACTTCCTGGCCCGGAATTCACAGTGAGTATTGAGTAAATGGCATTTTATCAGAAGAGCTTAACCACGCCATGCCGGGTTTAAGTAAAAACCGCGGCCTTTGGGAAATAAGGCTGTGTAAAGGAATGCAAAGCATTGCTTGGCGCGAATCGGAGGCATGGAATACACTCTCTAGCGGGGTACGCAGCCGCTCTGGAACAGGCGCAACTTTATAGTTACGCATGGGTTTAAGGGGGTGTGAGCAGCGTGGCCTTAAAATCGGGATTTTGGATGCCCACAGCTACCAGCGGGGCGCGGGGTAACGCGGAGATGGCAGCAGGCCAGGTGCTTTATGAATCGTTGACTGACGCGGAGGTAATGCTCCTTGTCGGCAATGACGATAATGCAGCGTTCGACTATCTGGCCCTTAAGTTCCATCGCCCGATGATCGCTTTCATGTACCGCATGTGCCGTAACCAGGCACTGGCGGAGGAGCTGGCGCAGGAAGTGTTTCTCCGCGTCTATCGCTCACGCAAGAGTTACGCGGCTGAAGCCAAGTTTACGACCTGGCTTTACCGCATTGCCACCAATCTGGCTGTGAACCACGCACGTGACCACAAAGTGGAACGCAGCGGCAAGGTGGTAAGTCTGGATGAACCAGATGATGAGACCGGCACCACACTGGACGTTGCCGATCCCACGCTGAATGCCGAACAGGTTATTTTGCGACGGGAACGGCTGGCCGCCATCAAGAAACACGTGATGGCTCTGCCGGAAAAACAACGTGCTGCCGTTCTCATGCACAAGTACCAGTCAATGGATTACCGCGAGATCGCCGCGGTGTTGAAGTTAAGCGAGTCCGCCACCAAGAGTCTGCTCTTCCGTGCCTATGAAGCGTTGCGGGAGAGGCTGAAGGAATTTGTATGAACTGCAATGATGTTCGGGAAAATCTGCTGGATGTACTGGCTGAGGAGCAGTCCGCTCCTGAGGTGCTGGCCCACCTCCGCCAGTGCAACGCCTGTACGCAGGAACTGGAAGGCCTGCGCAGCACCATGGCGTTGATGGATGAATGGGAAGCTCCGGAGCCTTCTCCGTACTTTCTTACGCGCCTTCAGGCGCATATGAGGGAAGAACGGCAGAAGGAGCCGGTGCGTTCCGGTATTTTTGCCTGGCTGCGCAAGCCAGTGATGGCTGCATCTCTGGCCGCTGCGTTGATTGTGGGTGGCGTGAGTTACCGCTTTGTGATGCCCATTGTTTTTCCGCCGCCCGATACTGCTGCCGTAAGTGATGTTGAAAGTCTGGATAAGAATGCAGATTTGATTGTGAACTCTGACTTGATCGATGAGATGAGCGGCGGTCCGTCAGACGATGTAGCCGAGCCGTAAGTTTCAGAGTGGAGCGTTCAGTTCGGGGGAGCCGAATTCGTGAACCGGGTCAAAGTGTTATCGATATGTTTGTTGTTCCTGCTGGCCGGACTGGGTGGCTCGGCTGCGTTGCATCCCAACGCGCGGAAGACACCCATGGCTCCGCCTGGCGCGATTCTGCTGCAAGCTCCTGCTAATCCACAAAAAAGCCCCGCCGACCCGCCCAAGAACGCCGCCAAGCATCCGGCAAAAAAACTGGGTGACTGGCTGGATGCCAATAAAGATCTTCCTCCAGATCAGCAGGAAAAAGCGCTGGAAAGCGACCCCAAATTCAAGAAGCTACCACCCGAGCGCCAAGCGGAACTGAGGGAGCGCCTGCGTAAATTCAATTCACTGCTACCAGAACAGCGCCAGCGGGCCATCCAGCGGCTGAACTACATGGCTGCGCTTTCTCCGGAACAGCGCCAGCAACTCCGCGAGGCCAACAAGACCCTGGAAACACTTCCGCAGGACCGCAAGGTGCTGGTCCACACGGCGTTGCGGCATCTGCGCAAGATGGATCCGCAAGAGCGCGAAGAGACCATGCAGTCTGACCGGTTCCGCAGCGCGTTCTCTGACCAGGAGCAGGGCATTCTCAGGCAGCTCTCTGCCATCAATCCTCCGGGTGAGGCGGCAGCAAACAGCCAGGCTACACCGCCGACCAAGCACTAGGCCGGTCTTCTACGCGGATTTCTTACGGTTCGCATTGCGCTCATACTCCAGGCGAGCGGCTTCATCGTGCTCTTTCTTCTCCCGGTCCAGAATGGCCGCGGTCTGCGGATCAGCATTGTTAAACATGCTGTCATTTTCGCGAATGTTGCCGGAAACATGATCAGCCACCGACGGGTTCAGCGTTCCGTCTTTGGTGCTTGTCGATTGGGCTATGTTCTCACCGCCGGTGGCGTCGCTATGATCAGTGCGCGCAGGCATCTCCGTTACGTGAGACTGGCCGTGAGGATTCGGGCTGGATTCGTTGAGTTGACCGCCCTGGTTCTGCGACTGCTGCTCTGCTTTTTCAACATCCTTGTTTGGATTCGCCATGTGTGTTCCTCCGGCTATGTAGGATGAAGGGAAGAGGGTTTGCGATGTCGGACAACTTACTTCTTTCCGTTCTGCTCGCGTCGTTGGGCGGCCCAACCCACTTTTGTGGTCTGGCGGGCGCGACCTAAAGCCAGCGCGCCTTCAGGAACATCATCCGTGATGCTGGACCCCGCAGCAACGTATGCTTGTTTGCCGATTCGCACGGGCGCGACAAGCGTAGAATCGCTGCCGACAAACGCTCCGTCTTCGATAATGGTGATGTGCTTGTGCGTGCCGTCATAGTTACACGTTATGGTGCCTGCGCCGATGTTCACGCCTTCGCCAATCTCAGCGTCACCAAGGTAGGTGAGGTGGTTGGCTTTTGATCCTTTGCCGATGCGCGTTTTCTTTGTCTCAACAAAGTTGCCCACATGCGCGCCTTCGCCAATCTCGCTTTGCGGACGCAGATGCGAATAAGGACCAAGCAGCGCACCAGAACTCACCTTCGACTGGTCAATGATGCAGCCTGGACGAACAAGAACGTTGTCGCCCAGTTGTGAGTCGCTGATCACACTGAAGGAGCGTATGCGGCAATCCGAGCCGATGCTGGTCTTGCCCAGCAACTGAACGAAAGGCTCAATGATGGTGTCAGGCTGCACCGTAACGTCGGGATCAATCACCTGGGTTTCAGGGCGATAGATGCTCACTCCCGCAGCCATCAGTTCGTTGCACTTGCGCAAACGCAGAGCCGCATCCAGAAATGCCAGCTCAGCTAATGTATTCGCGCCCAGAACTTCCGCAGCATCTTTCGCCTGAAGAGCCACTACGTTGGCTTTTGCCTTCACCAGGAGCGCGGCCATGTCGGTAAGGTAGAACTCTTTGTGCGCGTTGTCCGTGCTCAGACGATCGATGTTGGAAAACAGCGGCTTGGCGGCAAAGGCGTAAATACCCGAGTTGATCTCACGGGCATTCATCTGCGCCTTGCTCAGGGCTTTCTGCTCGATGATGGATTTCACCTTTTCGCTGCCGGCGCTCGCACGGATCACGCGACCGTATCCGTAAGGCTCATCAGGGACTGCAGTAAGGATCGTCATGGCCGCTTTCTTCGCCAGATGAAAATCACGCACGGACGCAATCGTCTCCGGGCGAATCAGTGGCACGTCGCCGGAAAGCACCAGAATGTTGTCGTAGTCTTTCACCTGATCGCGCGCACACATAATCGCATGGCCGGTGCCGCGCTGCTCTGCCTGAAGAACAAATTGCACTCCCAGGGGCGCAACAGCCTTTTGTACATTCTCCGACTGATGTCCGACGATCACGTGCACATCCTGCGCCGGAACGATTTTTGTGGCGGCGTTGATCACGTGGGCCAGCAGCGGCTTGCCTGCGATCTCATGCAGCACTTTGGCGCGACGGGATTTCAGTCGCGTGCCTTTGCCTGCGGCCATGATGACGATTGCGAATCTGGTGGTGGAAGCGTTTTTCTTTTCTGACATCGCGTGAACTATCTTACTTCGGGCAGGAATTCTATGACTGGCTGCTCCGTCCGGCCGGCTGGATCATGGTGACCTTGTGTCCCGGATGTTTCTCTGCCAGGCGGATCAGCTCGCGGCAGATACGATCGGTAGCGTGGCGCACTACTTCATTTTCGTCGATGAAATTGCCGGCCACGCAATGCACGCCCAGAGCTTCCACCGCGCCCAGATCACATTCAACCGGCTCGGCGGATTCCTCCGCATAACGGTCTTTCATTGCTGCAGACACAGGCTCACAATTCACCAGAGCGTAATGGAAGAGTCCGTGCCCGCCGTGAGCGTAAATGGCCATGATGTGGTCAGACGCGCTCATCTCCAGGCTTTCATTGGCTTCCGTCATCAGGTTACAGATGAAAACCTTTACTGCGCGTGACGCTGCAATGGCTTCAGGAATTCCTCGCACCAGCAGGTTGGGGATCAGGCTGGTGAACAGTGATCCGGGACCAATGGTGATGAGATCGGCGTCGGCAATGGCCTGCAAAGTCTGCGGCATTGGCTCGGGATCAGCCGGAACCATCTTCAATTCAACAATGCGCCGTTTGCTGGCAGTGATTCTGGTTTCGCCCACAACGTGTGAGCCATCATCCATGATGGCCTCAAGCGCTACGTCTGCCGAAGTTGCGGGCAGAATGTGACCACGCGTCGCCAGAATTTCAGATGCTTTCTTCACGGCCACGCCAAAGTCGCCCGTCATGGCGGTGAGTGCGGCAAGGAACAGGTTGCCAAAGCTATGGCCTTCAAGATCGCCCGAACTGGAGAAGCGATACTGAAAAAGTTTGGAGAGAAGGTTTTCGTCTTCTGAGACCGCCACCAGACAGTTGCGAATATCTCCAGGCGGAAGCATGTTGAGCTCACGCCGCAATCGTCCGCTGGATCCGCCATCATCGCTTACGGTGACGATTGCGGTAAGCTCAGCAATGTACGCTCCAGTCGCCGGTTGTTCACCTGGAGTGACTGTGTAACGCTTCAATCCCTTCAGCAGCGTCGAAAGTCCGGTTCCGCCACCAATGGCAACCACGCGAGTTCCCTGATTCCGATTGCTGTCAGACCGGTTGGGCATGTGTAAACAGACGTTTAGTGTCTTTTTGCGTCCGTTCCAGAAGGCTGGTCGGTCGGTTCCGGATAGAGCAATTCGGTGAACCGCGGATCATCAGCCATGTTCTGGAAGTCAGAGTCATTGCGGGCCTGGAAACGGTTCTGCGGATTCATGCGGATGGCATCGCTCAGGTGTTTGAGTGAGCTTTCCACCTGACCGGTGAGGCAGTCAACAACGGCCATTCCGTAGAACGCGAAGTCGGCTTTGGGATTCTGCTTCAGGATCTTTTCAAGATGCGTTCTGGCCAGGTCATATTGAGCAGAGTTCAGCAGGGACACGGCATAATCAAAGTGCTCTTCATGACTCTTGAATGTGTTGGCGCTGTCATTCAACTGCTGATTGCAGGTGCTCAGGTGCATGCGGGCGCGATCAGCCAATTCGCGTGGACCGTTGGTAATGATCTTCTCCAGCAGGCCCTTGGCGCGCTCAAATTTGTGCTCCTGCATGGCCTTGAGTCCGGCCTCATAATTTTGCACAGCTTGTGCAAAAGCTGGATCCTGATTGAAAGCAAGTTTAGGCTGCGGCACAGGTGGTTTCTTCGCAGACATCGTCTCTCTAATCCTAACTACTATTGTTTTGTTTGGTTTAGCGACCGAACGTTTAAAGCTTGCTGCCACTTTCTTTTTCATTCTATTGTGTCCTTGCGGCGCACACCGGAATAGCGGCAATTCAAGGCTGTGGAAATCTGATGGCAGCTATCCCGAGAGTTTCGGGGCTGCGTAAGGGGTGCAGCCCTTTATACTCAAGATTTTACCACGGGTCAAACTGCACTACAAACTGGGCAAACTAGTTCACTGGCTCGGGATGTGCGAGATCAATCTGCTTCCAGTCACCGCGGATGATTCCGTCGCGGATCTTGTCCGCCGTCCATCCCTTCTTGGACATCTTGTAGGTATACAGTGACTCGGCCATGCAGGTGCTGCATTCAGCGCCGTGCGAACCTTCAAAGCATGAATGCAGATTTTTGTGTCCATGATTGCGGTCGCAATAGCAGTAACAGGGCATCTGCGTCATCAGCGCCGGGACCTTAGCTGCTGCCTTGTAAGATTCCTTCTGCGCAGGCGCTGTCTCTCCCATTTCGGCCAGCTGTTGTTGTGTTAACACTGGCGAAACTTTCTCACCTTTGGCCGGAGGCTTCGTGTTGTAGGCCGGCACCGGCGCCGCAAACTGCGCGTGCGTTATGGAGACCGCAAAAATGAAAGCGCAAACAGCTAGAAGATGTTTCATCAGAGGCTATTTTACTCCAGAATTGGCCAACCCTGACACCGCTCTATGGGTGACCGGAAGTCACGTACTATAATGAGCCAGGAGCAACCAAGACAAGTGGAGACACCTGACCTACCGGCCAGCCAGCCTGAGAATACAGAAGCGCCCGGCGTCCCCCCTGAATCCCAGGTTGGGATGAAGCTCTTCTACTCCTGGATGCGGGACCTGCTCTTCTGTGTCGCATTTTGTTTCTTCTTCATCTTCTTCATCTACCAGCCGGTCAAAGTGGAAGGTGGCAGCATGGAGCCCGGTCTTGAAGACCAGGAACGCATTGTCATCAACCGCCTGGTCTATCGCTGGGAAAGCATCAATCGCAGTGACATTATCGTCTTCCGCTATCCACGCGACCCGCGCAAGAGCTTCATCAAGCGCGTGATTGGTGTTGGTGGCGATCGCGTCCGTATTTCCTTCGGCCACGTTTACCTCAACGGCAAACGCATGGAGGAAGATTACGTTCCCGCGGAATTTCTCGATTCACGAACCTATCCTGAAATTGTCGTTCCTCCCAATTCCTACTTCGTTCTGGGCGACCATCGCTCCATGTCCAATGACAGTCGCGACTTCGGTCCCGTAGGCCGCAGCTATATCTATGGCAAAGCCGTATTTGGTTACTGGCCCATGGAAAAGCTGGGGCTTCTCCGCTAGTTTTCAAGTC
>Ga0209863_10000014_pt1 | contig 125213 bp, 121 predicted proteins | sample OrgsoiDNA2013046_FD_185796 | JGI IMG/M metagenome (GOLD analysis project Ga0209863, IMG submission 185796) | Permafrost soil microbial communities from the Arctic, to analyse light accelerated degradation of dissolved organic matter (DOM) -... | ecosystem: Environmental > Terrestrial > Soil >...
AGCAGTTGCCTGGATTAAGGGAATCGTAGCAGTTCCGGAAGTAGGAAGTGTTTACGAAGCCAAGGTAAAATCCGTGATGCCTTATGGGGCTTTTGTGGAATTCCTGCCTGGTAAACAGGGCTTACTCCATATCAGTGAAGTCAGCTGGAAGCGGCTGGAAACCATGGATGGTGTATTAAATGAAAATGACATGGTGAAAGTGAAACTGATCGGAGTGGATAGTAAAACCGGAAAATTCAAACTCAGCCGGAAAGCGCTGATGCCGAAACCGGAAGGCCGTCCGGTGGAATCGCATCAGAAGGAAAGCGAATAGATTTGGTAATGTGCAAATGTGCAGATGTGCAGATGTGCAAATGAAGAACATTTAAAAAAGAGGGTGCTTAAAAGTAATTTTGAGCACCCTCTTTTTTATTCTGGTAGCAGCTGCGGTTTCGATTTTAATTCGCACATTTGCACATTTGCACATTTGCACATTGAAATGAATCGCTATATCCAAATCACCATAGACACCGAAAACACCGATGAATCGGATATGTTCGTCGCACGCCTTAGCCAGTCCGGGTTTGAAGGTTTTGAAGAAGAGCCAAAAAAATTACACGCCTTTATTCCGGAATCTTTATTTGATATTTCAAAAGTTGAAAAAATCATTTCTGAATTAAAAGGACTGGCAGACCCGTATCACACATTATTCAGGATTGAATATATTGAACCCAGGAACTGGATTACTGATTGGGAAAAGGATTTTGAACCCATTGTGGTGGATCGCTTTTGTGCCATCCGGGCTCAGTTTCATAAACCCATACCCGGTGTACTGCATGATTTAATGATCACCCCAAAAATGAGTTTTGGAACCGGTCATCATGCCACAACCTATATGATGATCGCCGCAATGAAGGATTTTGATTTCAGAAACCATTCTGTATTGGATTTTGGCACCGGTACCGGTGTATTAGCCATCCTGGCCTGTAAACTGGGGGCGGGATCTGTACTCGCGATTGATTCAGACGAGTGGAGTATTGAAAACGCAAAGGAAAATGTACAGCTGAACGACTGCGAAAAAATCCGGATCGAGCAGAAAGATTCCCTGTCAGGAACAGGTTCCTTTGATTTCATTCTGGCCAATATCAACCTGCGCGTTATACTGGAAAACATGGAATTTCTACGACAACATTTGCATCATTCAGGCGTTTTTATAGGGAGTGGCGTGCTGGAATCTGATGAGGAAAAAATCAGGATAAAGGCCGCCGGCGCCGGTTTTACGATGGAACGCGGGATGATAAAAGACAGTTGGATGCGTTTCAGTCTAAAAAATCAATGAATACCGGGTGAATCAACCCTGTTTAATCCCTTTTTTTAAGTAATTTTGAAATCCAAGTATTCGAGCCGTCCATGAAGGAAATTATATTTATCGTGTTTGCCTACCTCATTGGCTCAATACCAACGGCTGTGTGGATCAGCCGTTATTTTTTCGGCGTTGATATTCGTGATTATGGAAGTGGTAATTCCGGTGCAACCAATACTTTCCGGGTTTTAGGTTCCAAATGGGGTTGTATCGTTATGTCAGTGGATGTTTTAAAAGGTTTTATTGCCACCAGCCTCTATATCGTACTTCCCTTTTATATGCATAATGAATGGGACAGAACCAACCTCATGGTGGGTCTTGGCCTGGCAGCCGTTGTAGGCCATATATTCCCTCTCTGGGCAGACTTCCGGGGCGGTAAGGGTGTCGCCACTTTATTTGGAATGATCCTCGCTATACAGCCCCTGGTTGCCTTGTATTGCGTGGGTGTCTTTCTGCTCTGCCTTTATCTGACCCGTTTTGTTTCGTTGAGCTCCATTCTGGCAAGTATTGCTTTTATGGTGTTGATCCTTTTTATTTTTAATGAAAAGGAACCACTTTACAGGGCTTTTGCCATCGCCGTTGCCCTACTCGTCATATTGACCCATCAGAAGAACATCAGCCGTTTGCTGAGGGGGAGTGAAAGCAAGATCCCCATATTAAAGTACCGGGACAAAAAACGGCCCCGGAGGCCTGGCGTGCCTTCCTGATTCATTTGTCTAAGGCACATTTAATCAATCGCTTACCCTGGATTACTTCACAAACGCGTGTAAATACCCTTTTTAAAATTTTGATGCTGTTTACGGATGAATTCTTTTACTATCGGTTAACTTTTCGTTACCTTTGCAGCCCCCCTCGGCGGCTCTGCAAATAAAATCATATAAAGCATGTCATTAACTTTATTGGAAAAGCTGGAACTCAAAGAAGAAAAAAGCATTTTAATTCAGGGTCTTCCTTCTTCGATAGAGAAACAATTTGCCAAACTGGCTTTTGCGAAGAATGTCACCCCGCTCCTCAAGATTAGAAAAATCGATTTTGCCCTGGTTTTTGCCGTGAATGAGACCCAGTTAAGGGGTATTATTCATGAGGTATTACCAGCTCTGAGCAAAGGCGGTAAATTCTGGGTGGCTTATCCTAAAACGAGCTCAAAAATCGCAACTACCCTGAATCGCGAATGCAGCTGGACCTGTATCACCCATGCCGGTTTCGAAGGAATCAACGAAATCACCCTGGATCATGTGTGGACTGCCACCAGGTTTGAAAAATCAGCCCTGGCAGGAACACCTTTGTCAGGTCGTAAGGTGGTTGAAGTGCTGGTTAGCTAAATTACCCGCGGATTGTTCATAGTAAACTTCTATTGCCTGGCCATAGGCTTTAGGCTTTAGGCTTTTTGCTATATCTTGACAATGACCGTTCCCGACTTCCCCATCAGTTCTTTTTCCATTTGTTTCAGGTGAAGATGGGTTTGCATGAACATGAGTTGTTCTTCCGGGTTTTTAGATTTTTCCAGGTCCTTCTGGTTCATATCCATCAGCCGCTGTATTTTCCGAAGTTTCAGGAAGGTCAGTGTCGACCCGACTTCTTCCTGGTATAAATCGTTCCTCGACGGAATATTTCCTTCATAAAACCTCGTCCAGTTTTTGCTTACCTCAAAAGGGAAGTCCATAATGGAAACGACCAGGGCACTCAGTTCCTGATCTTCATGATATAAAAAATTCCTTTCCGTCGGATTTAATTTCTGATCATACCATATTTTATACAGGTGAAGCACCCGGATCAGGCTTTTATTGTCGAACATATCCTCATCCGTAAATTCAGGTAACAGGTATTCCGCCACAGATATTTTTTCATCCCAGGGTTTGAGGCCAAATTCCAACAGGGACCGCACGATGGCACGTTCCTGCTGTTCATCCCGGTTCAACAACTCATTTAACTCCTCGTCGATAAAAATTTTTTCCGGCTGGTTGTTATCCGGAGCCGGTTCCCTGGCGGCGGACCTGCTTTCCAGTTTGGCGATCCGTTCCCGGATGAACTTATTCACAAGTGTGTTCAGCCCGTTTTCATCAATTTTCAGAAGTTCTGAAGAACGCCGGATATAATCCTGCTGACGTGTAAAATCTTCGGCTTTATTGATTCTTGAAATGGTATCGGCTATCTGATTCACCAGCTGCGCTTTCCTGTTACTGTCGCCCGAAACAGCAGCGAGGGAAGTTTCCAGCTGGAAGAGAATAAAGTCTTTTTTGTTCGCAGCAATAAAATCACGGAAGGCCGCAGCCCCGAATTTGCGCACATAACTGTCCGGGTCTTCCTGCCCCGGTATTAAAACCAGCTTTACCTGGAGGCTTTCTTCAAATGCCAGATCCATACCACGCTGGGCAGCTTTGATGCCGGCCGCATCCCCGTCATAAATGATCGTGAGGTTGGAAGTATATTTTTTAATCAGTCTTAACTGGTCCGGTGTGAGTGAAGTGCCTCCGCTGGCAACCGCATTTTCAACACCCGCCTGATGAAGCGCCACCACATCGGTGTATCCTTCCACGAGCAGACATTCATCGGCTTTGTCGATCGCCTGACGCGCGAAATAAGAACCATACAGCAGTTTGCTTTTTATATAGATTTCATTCTCCGGTGTATTGATATACTTTGGTGAACGGTCGTTATTGCGGATCACACGGGCACCGAATCCGGCGATCTTTCCAATGGGGCTGTGGATGGGGAAGATTATCCTGCCCCTGTAATTATCCATCACTTTCCCTTCCCGGACAACGACGAGCCCGCTTTTTTGTAAAAGATCCGGATTATACATGGAAGCGAGGGCGGCCGATGCAAAAACATCCGGAGCGGCCGGATTATAACCCAGTTGAAATTTTTCGATGGTTGCGGAATGGAACCCGCGTTCCTGCAGGTAGGCCAGACCGATATTCTGCCCCTCTTCCGTGTTTTGAAGCACATCACTGAAAAACTGCTGTGCAAAAGCGTTCAGGATATACAGGCTGTCCGCCGTTTGCTGCTGTTTTTTTATCTCCGGACTCAGTTCGGTTTCTTCAACCTCCACATTATACCGGCTGGCAAGCCATTTCAACGCTTCCACATAAGAAAATTTCTCATGCTCCATGAGAAAACTGATGGTATTACCACTGCGTCCGCAACCGAAACATTTATAAATTTCCTTAGCCGGGGATACCGTAAAAGAAGGCGTTTTCTCATTGTGAAACGGACAGAGCCCCAGGTAATTGGCACCCCTTTTTTTCAACTTCACAAAACCCCCGATGATCTCCGTAATGTCGATCCGGCTCAGTATCTGTTGTATGGACTGTGGTGAAATCAGGTAGATGGATTGAGTCTCGAATTTAATTTAAAAAAACATCTTTGCGCCTCTTTAAACCGGCATCAGCGTGTATGCCGGGATCCGGGCGTGGATTACAAAGAAGTCCTTTCAGGATCACTATATAAAGAATTTTCTATTGTTCTGAGCTAAATATTATCCCCTTTATAGCGGGGAATACCGTAATCTACTGGTTATCAATAGGGATTTGGATGGAAATAAATACCTTTCCCCGAAGGTGTAAAAACGGGCGGCCCCATTCCTAAAAGCTGTAAATTCGTGTGGCTGCAGTACTCCTTACTATCCCCCATAATTCTTCTGCAGCCGTTCTTACTTCCCATTCATTCTAACATCCAGACTGTGATCATTATTAAAACTGTGTAGTATGTATTCTTATGCCCTGTTAGAAAAAAGCTGTTATTACCTTATCCAGGAAACGGAAGAAACTCCGGTAAGCCTGATCAAAGTCAATCTGGAAACCGAACAATGTATGTTTGTGTCAAAGTATGGCGAAGAGACAGTCAATGAATGGAAGAAAAAATCCGATTCCATTTTTGATATTCTGGAACTTGTCAGCGACGATAAAATCAAGGATTGGGAATCGATTTATAATGATAACCAGGGATCTTACAATTATGAGGAAGATGAAGATTAATATTTTTCTTCCAGGTATTCTGTATGCGCATATTTCAAAAGACCGTAGGAAATGAGACCGGTGGCTAGGCAGACCGACATGAAGTTGATAAGATGTATATATGGTTTTTCCTTTACGCTTTCGAGAATATAACTGTAAGGATAGATGATCGCGAACAATCCAAAATAGAAGACATATCCGGCACAAATAAAAACTAGGGCAGTTTCCCCGTCGGTATGTTCCACTTTCTTGAAAAAATTGATGATTCCCCATACATTCGTGATCAGACAAACCAGGCTTCCCATTGCGACAATGATATTACCGGAACCAAAATTTAATCCTTTCCAGGCGATCATGATGGTATCAAATACGGCAAAGACCGGAATCAAATACAGGAAGATTTTCCTGCCGAATGCATAATAAAATGTCAGAAAAATAATCGGGGCCTCAAACAAGTTATAATATAGAAGAATCTGATCGCTGACCGCATAGTACCACTGCCATTGGAATACCTCCGGTACATACAAAATGCCGTTGATTGTCCAGAAAATGGCGATAACCATGTAGGCTTTATTCGTAACCAGCCGTTTCCACGAATAAATGATCAGGGGAAAGAAGCAGAGGATAACAGCAAGAACCGACATCAGCTGTATCATTCCCGGTAATAGGCCAGTTTTCAAGGGTTAAAATTTATATTACAATAGCGTTCAAACAGGCGTCTTTAGTATGGGTAAAACTACTTGGTTTTGTACTCAAATTACTGCTGGGTATTGCTGGTAGAATACGTTTAAAAAACAGGAAATCAAGTTAATAAGTTTTAATTTATTCACAATCCTGCGTAATTCGTGCAGCTTGTCAACCCCCGGATTTACCTATATTTGCGACCACAATTATGGCAGAAAATAAACCCGATTTATTTGCATACACCGAAGAATCCATCCGTTCTCTAGACTGGAAAGAACATATCCGGCTCCGGCCAGGCATGTATATTGGAAAGCTGGGGGATGGTAGCAGCGCGGATGACGGCATTTATGTGATGGTCAAAGAAGTAGTGGACAACTGCATCGATGAATATACCATGGGCCATGGAAAACAGATTGAAGTGGTGATCGAAGAGAAGATGGTCAGCATCCGGGATTTTGGAAGAGGGATTCCGCTGGGTAAGGTAGTGGATGTGGTGAGTAAAATTAATACGGGCGCCAAATACGACAGCAAAGCTTTCCAAAAAGCAGTCGGACTCAATGGTGTGGGAACCAAAGCAGTCAATGCCCTTAGCCAGTCCTTCATGGTGGCCGCCTTCCGCGACGGACGGGAAAAAAGGGCCACTTTCTCAAAAGGGAACTTAGTAAAAGAAAATAAGGAAACCCATACCGGTGAACAAAACGGCACGCTGGTTGAATTCATTCCGGATGAATCCATTTTCAAGAATTTTCATTTTATCAACGAATACCTCGATAATCAGTTCTGGAATTATTGTTATCTGAATGCGGGCCTGATTATTAATTACAATGGAAAGAAATATATTTCCAGGAATGGTTTGCTCGACCTGCTCAAACGTAAGACCAACGAAGATGAGCTGCGTTACCCGATCATCCACTTAAAAGGGGATGATATTGAAGTGGCCATCACCCATAACAGTGATTATGGAGAAGAGATATTCAGTTTTGTAAACGGACAATATACTACGCAGGGTGGAACCCATCAGCAGGCATTCCGGGAATCATTTGTAAAAGTGATCCGGGATTTTTATAAAAAAGATTATGAAGCGGCTGATATCAGGCAGAGTATTACCGCTGCTGTATCCGTCCGCGTCGTGGAGCCGGTATTTGAATCGCAAACCAAGACCAAACTGGGCAGCCAGTACATGGAGGAAGGGGCTGCCAGCGTGAAAAATTTTATTCACGATTTCCTGGCCCGGGAACTGGATAATTTTCTGCACAAAAATCCTTCCATCGCTGATTCATTGAAAAAACGCATTGAGCAAAGTGAGAAGGAGAGAAAGGAATTATCGGGTATACGCAAACTGGCCAATGAAAGAGCCAAAAAAGCCAACCTGCACAATAAAAAATTAAGGGATTGCCGGATCCACTATAACGAAGAAGTGACCGGGAAAGAAAAAAATGCGATTCTTGAAAAACAAAAGGAATCCACCATTTTTATTACTGAAGGGGATTCTGCCAGTGGTTCAATTACCAAAGTGCGTAATGTGGAGACCCAGGCTGTTTTCAGTTTACGGGGTAAACCATTGAACTGTTTCGGTCTTACCAAAAAAGTGGTTTATGAAAATGAAGAGTTTAACCTGCTGCAACATGCACTGAATGTGGAAGACGGAATGGAAGGACTTCGTTATAATAATATTGTCGTGGCGACAGATGCCGACGTGGACGGTATGCATATCCGTTTACTGCTTATGACATTTTTTCTCCAGTTTTTCCCGGACCTGGTTAAAAATAATCATGTGTATATACTCGAAACACCATTATTCCGCGTCCGGAATAAACAGGAAACGATTTATTGTTATGATGAAACGGAAAAAAAGGCAGCTGTGAAAAAACTGGGTGCCCGGCCGGAAATTACCCGTTTCAAAGGGTTGGGAGAAATTTCCCCGCAGGAATTTGCCCGGTTCATCGGTTCAGATATGCGTGTTCAGCCGGTTATGATCATGCCTGAAACGCATATTCAGCAATTACTGGAATATTTTATGGGAAAGAATACCCAGCAGCGACAGGATTTTATCATCGGTAATCTCAGGATGGAAATTGATCATGCCGAACTGGAAAAATAACAAGTTTAAAAAGTTATAAGGATGTTTCACATTGTCTTTGATTTACAGGGCGCAGACCTGCTGACAACAGCCATGGATATGGATGAAACCCTGGATGGGGAGACCTTCTGTATCCTGGAAGACTTTTCCGTCGGTCCTATCCGGGATTTATTTTCAGACAGCGGACGACAGGAACGCCAAAACTGGTGGAATTCCATCCGGCAGGAAAACGAAATGTATTCCATCACTGAATCCGATGATGAAATGCTTCGGAAAATTATAAAAAGGATGGAGGATGAGGAATTTGACCAGATCTGGATCTGGGTGGCACCCAATGTAAAGGATGTATCCGGATACTACTGGTTGATTGCCCGGCTCAGCGCATTTTCGGGAAGGATTTTTATAGTCAGTTTAAATAACCTTCCATTTATCAATGAGAAGGGCCATGTTTTCTATCCGGGCACTTTATCTGAAATACCCGCGCGGGAATTCATAAAAGCAAAAAAACTTGCACGTACAGTAACCCCGGCAGAATTCGAAACAGATCCGGATGAGTGGTTTCGCCTGGCTTCTGAAAATAAAAATCTGCGCCTGCTCGAAAGCGGGAAAAAAATAGTCCAGCAAACCGATGATTATTATGACAGGTCCCTCCTTCATTTTCTTCAACCGGTATTCCAGAAAATTCCGCGTACCATTCAGCAGTTCCTGATAAAAACGCCTGAAAAAGTAAATGAAAATTTTCTCCACTGGCGTTTAAAACAACTGGTAGCAGCCGGGGTCGCTGAGCAACAGGGAGAAACCATCAGACTGTTGACAAAGGAGCCAGACCAGATTAATTGTTAATTGTCAATTGAAGTGGGTTTTCTGCCAAGTATCTTCAGTGTGTGAAAATGCGAAACTATGGCGGCTGACATGGTTTTGAATTCATTGTAATGAATATGATGCCGGTCACACACTTTTTTTACGATATGTGAAATAGCCGGGTAATGTACATGACTTACTTTTGGGAACAGGTGATGTTCTATCTGATAATTCAACCCACCTACAAACCAGCTGACTGATTTATTGCGCGGAGCAAAATTGGCGGTCGTGCGAACCTGGTGTATAGCCCATTCTTCATCAATTCTTTGGGGTTCAATACCCGGAGCAAAAACAAATTCAACATCTTCTACCACATGCGCCAGCTGGAATACGACGGCAAGGGTCAGTCCCATAATGATATGCATACTGATGAAGCCAATGGCCCATGCAGTCCATCCGGCAAAATGGACAGGAATAGCAATATAAAAAACAGCGTACATCAGCTTGCTCACCCAGAAAATGACATGTTCCGTCAAATCCATTTTTTGCAAATCCGAATTATTTACCTTTTGTTTAAAATATTTATTGAAATCCATCAGGGATACCCAGGCAAAAGAGGAAATGGCGTATAAAATAACCACATATACATGCTGAAAACGATGTGCTTTTATCCAGGGCTGTGATGCACACATGCGCATGACGGGGGTTTTTGCAATATCATCATCTATCCCGTCAATATTCGTGTAGGTATGATGTACGATATTGTGTTTGAATTTCCATATAAATGCGTTGCCCCCAAGCAGGTTCAAACTCAGCCCCATCAAATTATTAACCCAGGCTTTCCTTGAATAGGAACCATGGCAGGCATCGTGCATGATATTGAAGCCGATACTGGCCAGGATAAAACCTAATATGCCGGAAATCAGAATACCCGGTATAAGTGTCAAATGGGCGAATAGTAAAATAAAATATAAACAAAGGGCGGAAGGCACCAGGGTAAGGGCTTTGATATATAATTTCCAGGTTCCCGTTTTTTTTAACCGGGTGGTTGAAAAATATTCCTCTACTGAAAATTTTAATTCCTGATGAAAGGAATTGTTTTTATTGCTGAACGAAATTTTATACATACCTGAATATCTTACTGCCAGTCAAAGGTATTACTGTTCAGAGGTTGCCGGAAATAGAATCTGCAGTAAAAATGTTAACTAATTTCCTTATTTCCCGGGATATAATCTGCTCTTTTGAGATAGAATAAGGCATACCGCTCCTGCCTGGCTGTATAAGATGTTTTATAGATAAAACCCGCTTCGGTAAAAATGCTCATTAATTCGGGGTGCAATTCCGGGACAGGTATCCACAATCGCCTGCATTCGGGAAATGAAAAAAAATAATTCAGCTGCAATACCAGGGCATTGATCAATTCATCCCTGGTTTCTTCATTAAACAACATGATATAATTCAAAATGCAGTCTCCGGTTGTCGTCGGAAGCCGGAAATACAACTCGTGGAAATGAATCAAAAAAATATCGAACTGGAATATGGGCTGATTGCATTTTTCGATCAGGAAAGACTGCCTGTTTTCTGATTCAAGGAATAACTGGTAATGCCTGGCTAATCGCCCGCTATTCTCCCGAAGACCCCAGTTTACCCGGAGATCCGGATCTTCCATCCAGTTAAAAAATAATACAAGGTCCCTGGAGGGATCCACAGGACGCAGACGGAGGGTATTCCCTTTTTCAACAAAATACTGTTCTGCAAGCGGTGCCTGCCTGGTGAATTCTTGGAGCTTAATCAGGGCCTGGTGCATGGGTGTTTGTCATGCAAATTCTGATATTTTCACAATCCGTGTGAGGGCAAAAAAACCTGTTTTTTAGGGTGTTTTATATTTTGACCTATATTTATTTTTCATTATAAAACTGAATCATGAAAAATAAACGGTTTGCCTGCCTCTTTCTCTGTTTTATGATTGCGTCAGATGCCTTCACCCAGGAAAAGTATAATGGCATGGATGCGAATCTTTCCAATATATACCGGTTGTCTGATGCCAAAAGCCGTTCTATCAGTCCGGAAAATTTTACAGGAGAGAAAGGGAAAGGAGCCATGGCCGTAAAAGGAACGGGTGAATCGCCAGCACGGGATTTGGGGAAAGGCTGGAAGATAAGTCCTTCCGTGGAAATAAGGGCACATACGATTTTTACGGTAGCCGAAATTGACGGATCCGGATCTATTCAGCATATCTGGATGACACCCACTGGTGTCTGGCGCAATTCCATCATTCGTTTTTACTGGGACGATGAAAAAACACCCTCCGTTGAAGTACCCGTGGGTGATTTCTTTGGTATGGGTTGGGGTCAGTATGCATCCCTTCTTTCACTGGCAGTATGTGTAAATCCGGGTTCAGCTTTTAATTGCTACTGGCCGATGCCTTTCAGGAAAAAATGCCGGATCACGATGGAAAATATTGCTAATGTCTCGATGATGTTGTACTATCAGGTGGATTATATACTTACGGAAGTGCCTTCTGATGCGGCTTATTTTCATGCCCAGTTCAGGCGTGTGAATCCCCTGCCTGATAAATCAGTGGTCGTGTTGCTGGACGGCGTGCAGGGACACGGACAATACGTAGGTACCTACCTGGCCTGGGGCGTTCATAACAATGGATGGTGGGGAGAAGGAGAAATAAAATTTTATATGGATGGGGACACCGATTACCCAACCATTTGCGGTACCGGAACGGAAGATTATTTCTGTGGTTCCTATGATTTTGATACCCGCAAAAAAAACCCGGGTGCTGTGGAAGAATCGAATTATACGGAGTTCAACAGCCCGTATTCAGGGCTGGCCCAGGTTATCCGCGGAGACGGGCATTACAATGTTTCCCAGCGATTTGGTTTATACCGCTGGCATATCACAGATCCCATACGGTTTGAAAAAAACCTGCGGGTGACGATTCAGGCGCTGGGGTGGCGTTCTGAAGGTCGCTATCTGTCGCTGCAGGATGATATCGCTTCCACTGTTTTCTGGTATCAGACAGAACCACACGGGTCTTTTCCGGTTTTTCCAAATAAAGACGCATTGGAAGTGAACTGATGCGGCGCTGGCACGTTATGGCCAGATGGATTTCAATTGACTGACTTTCGTATTTCCCAATGGTTTTCTGCTAACACCGGCCTGGAGAATGGTGAAAGGCTGGTCGGGAAAAAATATTTCTGTCATTGTTGTCAAACCATCATCGGCAAATAATTCCAGTGAACTGTTATCCAGAATCACCGTAATTTTGGAATCGTTGGAAGTGGCGATGCGCGGTCCGTAATGTATGGTTGCGAATCCCGGATCAAAAGAAGAGGTGCCGGCATGCGTCCTGTCAATAAAAAATGAATTTTTTTCTTCATTGTATCCTGCCTCCACATATTGTCCGGCTCCATTGCTGAAAATAAAAGAAAACGCGTACAGATTGTCGACCGCAAACTCCAACCGGGTCGGGCCGGACAGGATTGTATTTTCTGTTTCAGAAATGTGTTTGGAATCCGATTTTACAACTAATTTTTCCAATGCATCATTTACCGGTTGCATGGTTGTATAATAACTTTGGCCGATTTTTTTCAGGCCCAGCACGCGCGGAACGGTCATCGCACTTCTCCATTTTGCGGTTGGAACCCGGGTGCCGTACTGCCAGTTACTCATCCAACCCATAAATATTTTTTCATCACCGGTATTGCTCCAGGTTACACCCGCATAATTATCCGCGCCATAATCGGCCCACTTGGTGGTGGTATCCGTGCAAATAAAATGTTGGCCGTCAAAATCACCCACAAAATACTGGGTTCCGGAACCGCCCTGAATGCCTCCCGGATTGATATTTGCAATCAGCAGCCATACTTTCTTACCGTCCACTTTAAATGAAACCAGGTCAGGGCATTCCCACACGCCCCCGTGAGCGCCAATACCGGCACCGAATTCACTTTCCTTCATCCAGGTCTTCAGATCTCTGGAAGAAAAAAACATCATCCGGTCACCCGCGGCCAAAACCATGATCCATTTTTTCTGATCCGGATACCAGCTGACTTTCGGATCCCGGAAATCTTTCAAACCCGGTGTTCTTAATACCGGATTCCCGGGATATTTAATCCAGGAATTGCCCGCATCCAGGCTATACGCTATACACTGATTCTGAAACAGATTGGTTCCCGCTTTTTCGCCTTTCGGATCGTGCTGGGTGTAAATGGCTACCAGCGGGGTTTTCCCGCCTTGCCCAAATCCACTGCTGTTATATTCATCAACCACTGCACTTCCGGAAAAAATATATCCCAGGCTATCCGGAAATAAAGCGATGTTCAGCTGTTTCCAGTGAACGAGGTCCTTGCTGATGGCATGTCCCCAATGCATCGGCCCCCAAACCGTGCTATCGGGATAATACTGGTAGAATAAATGATAGGTGCCATGGTCATAGACGAGTCCGTTTGGATCGTTCATCCATCCTGTTTGCGGTGAAAAATGAATTTGCGGCCTGTGAGGTTCATGATAAACGGGCTGGGCAGTACAGATCGCATATAAAAATAACTGGCAGAACAGGGAAATCGTCACACGGCGGAACATGGTATCGGTTTTGCATATCAAGTTAAGTTATTTTAGCCCCTCAAAATCTCTCCATGGATAATGCCTCGGTCAAACTGCCCGTTTATCTGAAAATCGCCCAGATATTAATGGGTATTTTTATTTTATTCTATATACTTTATATCGGTCAGGACGTCATCATACCCCTGGTATTTGCCATTATGATCTCGATATTGTTAAATCCGGTCATTCTGTTTTTATGCCGGATTAAAATTCCCAGGGTACCGGCAATTCTTCTTGCACTGATCGTAACCATGGCCCTGATCACCGGTTTATGTTATTTTTTTATTACACAGATTTCTCTTTTCTCGGAGTCTGCTCCTCAATTCAAACAAAAATTTCTGTCTCTCTTTAATGACATTGAACGGTGGGTGTCCCATACATTTAATGTTCCCAAATGGAAGGTGGATGCCTGGGTGACAAAAACGCAGAAACAGGGAATGGATAATGGAACTGTTGTAATCACTGAAACCATCAGTACAGTAGGAGGCCTGTTTATGACATTTATTATCATGCCGGTATATGTGTTCATGATCATTTACTATAAACCGCTTATTCTTGAATTCATCGCAAGGCTTTTCTCAAAAAATATTCATGTGACAGTGGTTGAAGTGCTAACGGAAACAAAGGAACTGATACAGCGTTATCTGATCGGATTACTCGTGGAAGCGTTTCTCGTTGCCGCATTGAATTCCATTGCGCTGTGGATTCTGGGAATCGAATATGCGATCCTGCTGGGCGTTATTGGCGCGCTACTGAATGTGATTCCTTATATCGGTGGCGTAGTAGCAGTAGCCCTTCCGATGTTGTTGGCCCTGGCCACGAAACAACCCGTGGATGCATTATATGTTTTGATAGCCTATCTGATTGTACAGTTTATTGATAATAATTTATTTGTACCGAAAATTGTGGCATCCAAAGTAAAAATAAATGCACTGGTGTCGATCATCGTCGTCCTGGTGGGTAACGCATTGTGGGGTGTTCCTGGTATGTTCTTATCCATTCCGATAACGGCGATTATAAAAGTCATCTTTGACAGAATAGAACCCTTAAAGGCATTCGGATTTTTACTGGGAGATAATCAGCCGGATATTACAAGGGTAATTTTCGTAGTTCGTCGCAAATCCCGGCCGGTAACTACTGCGAAGTAGGACAAATGAAAGCGCAAATCCGGTTAAATTTATAACTTGTCACCTAACATTTAAAATGCTGTTATGAAATGGTCCCGATTCTACGCTGTTTTCCTCGTTTCCGGAGGCATATTTTATATGGCCTGTCAGTCAGCACCTGAAAAAAATAAGGAAATAGTTGTCCGGGAAAACGGGAATAAAAGTTTTTATGGAACAATTGGCAACGATTCGGTATATGCCTATTTGCTGCAGAATAATCACGGACTGAAAGTTGTGATCTCCAACTATGGCGGAACGGTACTTGAATTATGGACACCGGATAAATCCGGTAAATCAGGTAATATCGTGCTCGGTTACGATTCACTTTCCGGTTACCGGCAAAAATCAAATCCATATTTCGGAGCACTGATCGGACGCTATGCTAACCGGATCAGTCACGGTACATTTACAATTGACGGGAAAACGTACACGCTGGCGCTGAATGACAATGGCAATACCCTTCACGGCGGAATCAAGGGATTTGATAAAGTGATCTGGACCGTGAATCAGGTAAATGATTCCAGTCTGGCCCTTTCCTATTCCAGTCGCGATGGGGAAGAAGGATTTCCAGGAACGCTGACTGCTAAAGTGGTTTATACACTGACCTCGAACAATGGGTTGATGATCGATTATACGGCCATCAGCGATATGAATACACCGGTGAACCTGACCAATCATTCGTATTTTAATCTGTCGGCCGGAAAGGATTCTACTATCCTGGATCAGGAGCTTACCCTTCATGCTTCCAAATACACACCAGTAAACGATTCGCTCATACCCGGCGGCCAGATGGCTACCGTAAAAAACACAGCCATGGATTTCTTAAAGGCAAAAAAAATAGGGAAGGACCTGGAAAAAGTGAAAGGTGGCTACGATCATAATTTTGTCATTGACAGGAAAGATTCTACCATGACCATCGCTGCGATGGCCTACGATCCTGTTTCCGGCAGGCGAATGACGGTGCTGACTACACAACCCGGAATTCAGTTTTATACAGGCAATTTTCTGGATGGGACCCTAACAGGAAAGGATGGGAAAAAAATTGTTCAGCACGGGGCTTTTTGTCTGGAAACACAACACTTCCCGGATTCTCCGAACCAGCCATCATTTCCAAATACAGTTCTTGGACCCGGGCAAACTTTTCATGAAGTAACGGAGTATCTTTTTTCTGCTAAACCTTTGTAGCCAACGGTCAGCCTCGCGATGCAAACGTAAATGGCTACAGCCAGAATAAATATCACCGGCCGAAGGGGAATCTATCATTAAAAAATAAACAGTGAAAAAAGTTTTATTATGTACGCTCAGTTTTTGCTTTTTGTTTTCGTTATCAGCTCAAACGCCACGTCCGGTTTGGAATCAGGAACATGCGAATCAATGGTATGCGAACAAAGGCTGGCTCCGGGGTTGTGATTTCATCCCGAGCACTGCGATCAATCAATTGGAAATGTGGCAGGCAGAAACATTCGACACAGCTGTGATTTCCAGGGAATTGGGTTATGCCCAATCGATCGGTCTCAATTGCATGCGTGTTTTTCTCCATCACCTCGCCTGGCAGCAGGATCCGGCCGGATTTAAAATGCGCATGGAACAATACCTTTCCATTGCCGGCAATAAAAATATAAAAACCATTTTTGTTTTTTTTGATGATTGCTGGAATGAAAGTTATCATGCAGGAACGCAGCCTGACCCCAGACCGGGCATCCATAATTCCGGGTGGTTGAGGGATCCGGGAAAATTGCTCTATGATGATTCTTCTCTGATGCAGGTTTTGGAAACCTATGTGAAGGATGTTCTTGAAACATTTAAATCGGATCCCCGGATCCTGTTATGGGATTTATATAATGAACCGGGAAATTCCGGTTACCGGAATAAAAGTATGGTATTGCTGAAAAATGTATTTGAATGGTGCGGGGAAGTTAATCCCGCCCAACCATTGTCATCGGGCGTCTGGAGCAAGGACCTGGCTGACCTGAACAGATTTCAGCTTGATCATTCAGACATCATTACCTATCATAATTATGAAAACGAAAATGCCCATCTGCAGGTTATTGACAGCCTGAGGAAATACGGACGTCCGTTGATTTGTACGGAATATATGGCTCGCTTGCGTAACAGTACTTTTTTCAATATTATGCCGCTTCTGAAAAAAGAAAATGTGGGGGCCATTAACTGGGGACTCGTCAGTGGTAAAACCAATACAATGTATGCCTGGGACACACCGATTCCGGACGGGTCAGAGCCCAAGGTATGGTTTCATGATATTTTCCGTCCCGATGGAACACCGTACAGTAAGAAGGAAGTGGATTTTATCAGGGAACTGACCGGCGTTAAACAATCCAGCCAAAATCTGCCAGGCGTTTCTTTGTCGTATTAAAATCCTTGTGAATAATACCGCGGATACCCAGTGTATCAGCTACCTGAACAAACAACGGACGGTCTTCCAGATAAATTACTTTTTCGGGAGAAACCTGGGCGATGTCCAGTGCGATCTTAAAAATGTCGGCATCCGGTTTTCTGAAATGAACAAAACAGGAACTGATAAAAAAATCGACGAACTCACCCATTTTGAATTTATGTATCCGGTGATTATTTAATTCCCTTCCTTCATTATTGACAACGGCAATTTTAATCCGGTATTTTATTTTGATGGACCGGATGAGTTCCAGCATATCCGGACAGGGTTGTGATTGCTCGAACATGAATTCACGGAATTCCTCTTCTGAAAATTCCCTGTCCATATAAAAGACAAGTCGTTTTAAATATTCGCTGAGCGAAATTTTACCAGACTCATAAGTGTCAAATGACAGGTGATGTCTTTCTTCCGTTTCAGCCGGGTCCAGTTTGAAAAGCCGGATGGCTTTTTTTCTAGCTTCCCGGTCCCAGCCATTCGTAAGAAGAACCCCGCCGATATCAGTAAAAATGGTCGTTGGTGCTGTGTTTGATTTTTTCATGCTATGGTAATACGGTCTTCCAGATAAACATCCTGTATACTGTTCAATAACTGAACACCTTCTGCAAACGGGCGTTGAAATGCTTTTCTTCCCGAAATCATGCCACTTCCACCTGCCCGTTTGTTTATTACGGCAGTGCGAAGGGCTTCCATCAAATCTTTTTCTCCTTCCGATGCACCACCCGAGTTAATTAATCCGGCACGACCGGAATACCCATTTAAAACCTGATAGCGACAGAGATCAACCGGATGATCGGAAGAAAGATCAGTATAAATTTTCTCATCCAGTTTTCCATAAGAACTGTTTCCCGTATTCAGTGCTTTGTAACCGCCATTGAGTTCGGGTAATTTTTGTTTAATAATATCGGCCTGGATGGTCACTCCGAGATGATTCGCCTGTCCGGTAAGGTCTGCCGATACATGATAATCTTTTCCGTCTTTTACAAAAGCATTGTTTCGCAGATAACACCACAATACAGTGGCCATACCCAGCTGATGTGCTTCATCAAAAGCCTTCGCGATTTCTGTAATCTGGCGATCGGATTCCGGAGATCCAAAATAAATGGTTGCGCCAACTGCAGAGGCACCCATATTCCAGGCATCTCTTACCGTTCCAAACAGCACTTCGTCAAATTTATTTGGGTATGTGAGCAGTTCATTGTGATTGAGCTTAACGATGAAGGGAATGCGATGGGCGTATTTGCGCGCCACCATGGCCAATACCCCAAACGTACTGGCAACCGCATTACATCCACCTTCCAATGCCAGGCGAACGATATTTTCAGGATCAAAATACAGCGGGTTCTTTGCGAAGGACGCGCCGGCACTGTGCTCGACGCCCTGATCGACCGGAAGAATGGATAGGTATCCGCTACCGGCTAGGCGGCCCCCGCTGAAAATTTGCCGGAGGCTGCGAAGCGTTTGCAGGTTGCGGTTTGATACTGAAAAAATATCATCAATAAAATGCGGAGAAGGAAGATGAAGGATCTCTTTTGGAACTTTTTTGCATTCATGGGAAAAAAGCGTTTCATTTTCTTTTCCCAGCAGTTCGGTAATCTGTTGATATGTCATGTGTACAACTTGATCCTAAAATTAAGAATTCAGCATGGAACCGGATTTTTCTTTTAAAAACAAAAAAGTCATTGTGATGTTAAAGAAGGAAATATATTCGATGCTCCGGATTAGTATACTTGATCAATCCATCGTGCCAGCCGGTTCTACTGCTTCACAAGCCATTGAGCAAACGATTCTATTGGTAAAAACAGCAGAAAAATCCGGCTTCCACCGGTTTTGGGTATCTGAGCATCATAACTCCACCATGATTGCCGGATCTGCCCCTGAATTACTCATGGTCCGGCTGGCCAGCGAAACCCGGACCATCCGTATCGGATCCGGTGGTATCATGCTACCAAATCACAGTGCATTGAAAGTGGCCGAAAATTTTCGCCTGCTGGAAACCATGTATCCCGGAAGGATTGATCTGGGTATGGGCCGGGCATCGGGCAGTGACCGGATTACAGCCAGTCTGCTCAATCCTTCCAATAATTTTTCAGAAGAATCCTACCTGAAACAACTCGAATATTTACAGGCATTTTTTCATGATGAAGCATCATCGCCATACGGACCCCTGCTGGCTGTTCCTCAATCAGCTACCATTCCGGCGCCCTGGATCCTGAGTTCAAGCGGAGGCAGTGCCGGGATAGCGGCAAAATTCGGTATGGGATTGGCCGTTGCGCGTTTTATCAATGGATTTGCAGGCCGGGAAATAGTGGAAAAATATCTGGAGGCTTTTCAACCTTCCAGGGAAATGAATGCACCCCAATCCCTGCTGGCGGTTTCTGTATTATGTGCAGATACGGAAGAGAAAGCAAGGCAACTGCGCAAGCTGGCAGATTATACGCTTTTACAGTTCGAAAAAGGTAATTTCAGGGAAATGAGCCGGTACGAAGATATTCAGGACTATGTTTTTTCGGAATCAGAATTGGAACGGATTCAATATAACCGGGGAAGAATTGTTTCGGGTACACCGGATCAGGTAAGACAGGAACTTACCCAACTGGCCCGAGAAATGGGAGTGGATGAAATCATGATAACAACGATGACGCATGCATACAGCGACCGTATCCGCTCATTTGAGCTGATCGCCGAAACATTTGGGCTAATTGTTAGTTGTTAGTTGTTAATTGTTAACGCTGAGGTTTCTCTTCCGCTAACAATTAACAACTAACAATTAACAATTATGCAAGTCCGGGTTTCTTCAGATATTTATTCAGATTGATCAGCAACACGCTCACCATAATCACAAACAGGCCTGCTATCTGTATGATATTGACATGTTCAGATGCAAGAAATACACCCAGCAATACGGCAACGACGGGATTCACATATGCGTATGTGCTCACCTGGGCGGGAGATCTCACTTCCATCAGCCATACAAAACAACTGTAAGCGAGAATGGATCCAAATACAATTAAGTAGGAAATGGAAAACCAGGCATCGGAGGTAACGTTTGAGAAATGAAAAGATTTATACTCTCCGGTGAAAAGGGCGCCCAGGAAAAAATACAGCCCAGCAAGAAACATTTGCCAGCCTGAATTCACATTGGCGGTTGCCGCTGTCTTTTTATATTTAGCATAGAGCGAACCGACAACCCAGGACATAGAGCCAACAATCAGCGCAAATAATGCAAACGTTTCATACGGATTCCGGTCCGTATTATACCTGCTTGAAATATTGGGGAGGAATAACAGGAAAATACCAAGCAGGCCGAGGAATAAACCGGTTAAAATGGATTTGCTGGCAAAATTTTCTTTCCAGTGTGGTTTGTCGTAAACCACATACCAGAGCGGGGCGGCAGAAATGATAATGGCGACCCAGGCAGTTGGCACCCACTGTTCAACAACTATAACAACTCCGTTTCCGATAAACAGGATTAAAAAACCACTTATGGCAGCCAGTTTAATGGATGGCCAGTCAATAATTTTTTCTTTTTTCCAGACAGACCAGCACATCAGGATCACACCGGCAGCGACAAAACGAATGCCCCCTAAAAGGAAGGGAGGGAAACCGACTAAAGCCCTGCTTATAAAAAAATAAGTGGACCCCCAAACAATGTACACGGTTAAGAAAGCCAGGATCACAGAAACGGAACCGGGCTGATTTGCCTTGGTCTGATTCATCTGCTGGGTTACATTTTTTCGCTAAAAGATATCCAAAGTTAAAAAGATATTTATTATTTTTACTTTCGAAATCGATGTATATTTTAATATCTGCTTTCGAAAACAAGGCATTTCACTTAAATGGCATTCATATGGAATTAGATAAAACAAGCTGGGCTATTCTCGCCTGCCTGCAGGAAAATGCCAGGGCATCTTTTGCCGACATTGGCAGGGAAGTGAGTTTATCAGCGCCGGCCGTAGCGGAACGTATGATCAAACTGGAAGAAGCAGGAATTATTCAGGGATACCGGATTGAAGTGGACTATGAAAAAACAGGGTATTCGTTGAAAGCGTTTATTGCCGTTACAACGGGTTCAGGCAAGCTCACGCCTTTTTTAAATTATATCTCAAAGCTGGATGAAGTGCTGGAATGTCACCGGGTAACGGGAAATCATTGTGTTTATCTGAAAGTAGTGGTGGAAAATTCAGGTCATTTGCAGGAATTGCTCGCCCGGATGACAGAGTATGGCGAAACCACCACTTCAATTATTCTTTCCAGTCCGATAACACACCGGATTTTTACGAAGCACGAAATAAAAACTAAAGGAAGAGGTCCCGCTGCAAGATCCCGCCCGGTATAACGGAATAGGAATCGAGACTGGAAATGCCTTCTGCACGTAAAACGTCTTCGTCAATAAAATGATTGCCGGTAGTGGATGCAGCGTCTTTTCCCAGGATATAAAACGCAGCATCCGCTACGATTTCCGGTTTCCGGCTGACCTGGAAAAGCTTTTCTCCTCCTAACATATTTTTTACCGCTGCCGTTGCAATCAGCGTAGCGGGCCACAGACTGTTCGATGCAATGCTGTCTTTTTTGAATTCTTCCGCCCAGGCAGCGGCCAGCAGACTCATATTATACTTACTCAGGGTGTAGGCAGCATGATGTTTAAACCATTTCATATCAAAATTCAGCGGAGGAGATAAAGTAAGAATATGTGCATTGGAAGAATTCTTTAACAAAGGATAGGCATATTTGGTGATCATAAATGTTCCCCGCACGTTTATATCAAACATCAGATCGAATCTTTTGGGTTCTGTATTTACCGTATTGCTGATCGAGATGGCAGAAGCATTATTGATGACGATATCGAGGCCGCCGAACCGGGCAACCGTTTTTTCCATCAGTTCCTGTATTAATTTTTCATCCCGGATATCGCAGAAAACGGCAAGGGCCTTTCCACCAGCAGCCTCCACATCTGCGGCTGCTGAATAAATGGTACCGCCGAGCCGTTCGTCTTCGGATGTTGATTTTGCGGCGATCACGATATTTGCACCGCCGGCGGCAAGTTTCAATGCGATCGCTTTCCCGATTCCGCGGCTGGCACCTGTGATCAGAACGGTTTTATTTTTAAAATCCATTTTTTAAGGGGGTTCGCCTGCTCACATTTAAAAGCATGGCATGAAGTATGTAATTATCTGACTAAAGATAATACGATGTCGACCAATCCATCCTCTTTTTTCGTTTTTCACATTACCGCTCCCGGTCATCTTTCCCCAAAACCTCCGCCGGAATGGCCCCCTGTGGAACCCTCTCCGGTACCGCCTACCACCGATCCGGTTCCTTCCGTGCCACCGGTAACGGGTGTTCATTTTGAATTCTATTCCTTTATGCTGAATTAGCAGACCCTTAAGTAATTATATTTGGGTTTCAAGGACATTATGGAATATTTTCTCGGGATTGATATTGGAACCACTTCTGTAAAAGCGATTGCTTTTTCCGCAGCGGGAAAAACAATCGGTGAGCACTCGGTATCTTACCCGATCAAACATCCTTTTCCCGAATGGAGTGAACAGAATCCGGAACAAATTGCCGATGCTCTTTTTAAAACTGTGGAAAATATTCTCCAGGATCTTTCCCCGGAAATACCCACACTTTGTTGTTTTAGTTCCGCCATGCACAGCCTGATTGCTGTGGATCAAAAAGGCCGGGCCATTTCTCCCTCTATTATCTGGGCCGACAACAGGGCAGCTCATATCGCTGCGCGTATTCACAGGGAAAACCGGGCACGGGCTTTATATGAACGCACCGGCTTACCCGTTCATGCCATGTCTCCTTTTTGCAAACTGCAGTGGATGAAAGAAAATCAACCAGACATTTTTAAAACGGCTTATAAATTCGTCGGCATTAAAGAATATATTTTTTATAAATTATTCGGAACCTATGCGGTGGACACGTCCCTGGCATCGGCTACGGGTCTGATGAATATGGAGACAAGACAATGGGATCCCTGGATACTGGAACAATGCGGACTGGGAACTGAAAAACTTTCGGATATCGTTGCGACCAATCATATTTTTTCTTCGCCGAAACTATTTCCGGCGTTGAAAAGTGTTCCATGGATCATAGGAGGAAGTGACGGAGCGATGGCGAACCTGGGAGCCACAGATGATCCGACTTCCCTGGTGATTACGGTGGGAACCAGCAGCGCTGCCAGGATCATCGCAGACGAACCTTACATGGATGCGGATATGCGCACATTTTGTTATTATATTGAAGAAGGGCGTTGGCTCCTGGGTGGCGCCAGTAACAACGGAGGGGTCGTACTCCAATGGCTTCAGGAGGATTTTTTTCAATCAACTGAAAGTGTATATGATTTTTTGAATCAGGCGGCTACTGTAAACCCGGGATCTGACGGATTGATTTTTCTTCCCTATCTGCTGGGAGAAAGGGCTCCCATCTGGAATGCGGATGCTAAAGGCATATTATTCGGGCTTACGGTTAATCACGGGAAGGCAGCCATGGTCAGCGCATCACTGGAAGGCGTAATCTATTGTTTGTATGCGATCAGTCAACCGCTTTTTGAAAAAGCAGAAATAAAAAATGTTTATGCTACCGGTGGTTTTGCACGAAATGAAAGATGGTTACAAATACTCGCGGATGTTTTCAATCTTCCTGTGCTGGTTTGTGAAACGATTGAAAATTCAGCCTGGGGCGCCGCAAAATATGGCATGAGAACGATGGGTATTTCTGTTTCAGCAAATACTTCAGTCAGCAAAACATTTTATCCCGACGCAGCCATACATCCCATCTATAAGAAAGGGTTTCAGAAATTTCAACGCTTGTACGGATTACTGAAAGATGAGTTTTTATGATCCCGGTACAGTAATAACGATTCCTGGCTTTCACGGCCACAATTTGTATCGCCTCCTGACTCAGAGACCTGTAGTGCTTTTTTTCTTAAATTTGACATCTGAAATCATTCCCATTTGAAAAAAATATATAAACCGACTGATACCGGGGCACCCGACTATATGCAGCGATATATCGGTCTGGTTCCGGACGATGGAAACCTCCTGATTCATCTGGAAGATATTTTTTCTGAAATGGAAGAAATCATTCATCCGCTCCCGGAAGAAAAAATGAATTACCGGTATGCACCAGGAAAATGGAGCATCAAGGATATGCTGGTGCATATGGCCGATACGGAAAGAATTTTTGTGTACCGGGCTTTGTGGTTTTCACGCGGGGACAAAACCCCGCTGCCAGGATTCGAAGAGAGTTTATTTGCTGAACATGCGGGGGCGAGTGAAAGGGAGAAGGAAGATATCATGCGGGAATATTCCCTGGTAAGGGAGTCCAGTATTGCCTTTATAGAATCCCTTTCAGATGAAGCACTGGACAGACAGGGTGTTGCCAATAATTTTCCGATGACTGTTCGTTTTATCGTCAACCTGATTTACGGTCACCACAAACATCACCTGAATGTTTTGCGGGAGAGATATTTTTAACTATGGAAGAAAGTAAAACACGCCGCATTTCAATTGCAGTGGATATGGACGGCGTTTTGGCAGATACAGAAGCCCATTTCATTCAATATTATGAAAAAGAATCGGGTGAAAAAGTGGACCGGGATATGATGATTGGTGTTCCGGAAAGTGCTGCTTTTCCGGATAAGACCGCCGTTCAGCGTTATGTGCATACACCAGGTTTTTTCAGAACACTTCCCCTCATTAAAGGAAGCGTTTCGGCTGTGGAATCCCTGATGGAAGATTTTGACGTGTATATCGTTTCGGCTGCCATGGAATTTCCGCTGTCCCTGTATGAAAAAAAATTATGGCTGGAAGAGCATTTTCCTTTTATATCCTGGAAGAATATTGTTTTTTGCGGGGTTAAAAGCATCATAAAAACCGATTACCTGATCGATGACCATCTAAAAAACCTGGATAATTTTTCGGGATTTCCCCTCCTGTTCCATGCTGCACATAATGTAAACGTTCATCATCATCAGCGGATGAATAACTGGAGTGAGATCCTGCTTTATTTTAAACCCCTGCGGAAAACCCAAAGCAGGTAAATGTGCAAATGTGCAGATGTGCAAATGTGCAAATTTAATTCGGTCAACGACTGCCTGCCGGCAGGCAGGGTTAACGGTCATCGGTCAACTGTTAAGCCTTATGGAGTCAAAAACTTCAGGCAAACCGGACTCGGTATGCTGATTTCTTTTCCGGTTGCCTTTAATAATCCCGTGACCTGATCAATGGAAAAGATGACAATATTATTGGTGTCGCGGTTGGCAACCAGTAAGAAATGCCCCGTTGGATCGATCACGAAATTGCGCGGATGTTTTCCCTTCACTGAAACGATTTGCCTGCTGATTAATTTACCGTCATTGTGGATGGCGAATACAGCCAACGTATTGGATGTGCCGCGGTTGCTGGCGTATAAGAACTTTCCGTCTGCCCGGATATGAATGTCCGCACTTCCGGGATCTCCTGTAAAAGAAATGGGCGTTGTCCGGATCCGTTGAAAATGCCTCAGTTTTCCTGAAGCTGAATCATAGTGAAATCCATCAATGGTTCCTGATAATTCACCCAAAACATATACTTCCGGTTTTTTTGGATTAAACGCTATATGACGGGGTCCTGTTCCGGGTTTTAAAAAAACCATCGAATCATAGGGTTCGGTCAAGGGAATATGCTGACTGGGATTAAATGCATATATATGTTCCTGATCTGTTCCCAGGTTAGCAGCAAAAAGGAATTTTTCATCAGGAGAAAAAATTGCTGAATGCATATGGGAAGATTCCTGTCTGGCAGTATCCGGCCCTTTTCCAAACTGCTGAATATCCTGTATGGCCGGTGCCAGGGAACCATCTGAATTTACGGGAAAGCCGGCCAGGTTTCCGGAGCAATAGTTGGCAACAAATACCCACCTGCCTGTTTTATCTTCTGTAATATAACAGGTACAGGTTCCTTTGGCGGACTGGGAATTCAAAAAAGACAACTGACCGGTTGAAGGTTCAAATGCATAGGATAATGCGCTTCCGCCTTTTTCATTTTCGCTCGCAGCATAAACATGTTTACCATCCGGCGATATGCTGAGATAAGATGGATTCGCCGCCAATATGGTACTTACTTCTGATCCGGTACCGGTGGAAGTATTAAACCGGTATACATAAATACCCTTACTGGCTCCATTCGTATATGTACCAATAAACAGATAGGGATCCTGGGAAAAACACGAAAGGGATAAAACGAAAAACAGTAAAAATAGATTCCAGCGCATGGAAAAAGTTTTAAAAATGGACTCCTGCAATTTACATGAAAGGTATTAAGCTTTTACGCAATAAATGAATGGGGTTAAAGCGTTATTTAATGCAGAAATCCGATCCCCATGAAACTGCTTAGCTGCTGCCTGCTGTTATGTTTGCTATCCTGCCAGTCATTCCCTGACAGCAGTGCGTCAAATGAGCTGATGCAACCATCTTCCGTGTCTTTTGCAAGTATTAAATCCACCACACCCGTTCCGGAAGAAACGGTCGCTCTGTTAACCCTTCCATCCTTACCATCGATTCCAAACGCTTCGGTTATCCTTGCAAAAAAACAGGTGCCCATTCTTTGTTATCACCAGATTCGTGACTGGAAGCTGACCGATTCAAAAACATCCAAAACATATATTGTACCGCCTGCTTCATTTGCTGCCCAAATGCGCATGCTGGCTGATAGCGGATACCATACCATTTCACCCGATCAGTTGTATGCATACCTGGTTTCCGGTTTGCGGCTGCCTTCTAAACCCATCATATTGAGTTTTGACGATACTGACCTGGATCAATATACAGTGGCTTATCCGGAGATGAAGAAATATGGTTTTAAAGGGCTGTTCTTTATCATGACTGTATCCCTGGGCCGCCCGCATTATATGAGCCGCGACCAGGTGCGTACCCTTTCTGATGATGGAAATTTCATAGGTTCACATACCTGGGATCATCACAATGTAAAAAAATATGAAGGCAGGGACTGGATCGTCCAGCTCGATAAGCCCACCAAAACACTTGAACAGATCACAGGGAAAAATATCCGGTATTTTGCTTATCCGTTCGGGTTATGGAATGAGGCGGCATTTCCGGAACTTAAAAAGAGAGGGTTTGTAGCTGCCTTCCAGCTGAATGAAAAACCTGATCCGGCCGATCCGCTGTATTGCATCCGCCGGATAATTGTTCCCGGAACCTGGAACGGCGCCACGTTGAACCAATGGATCCGGCGCGACTTCTAAGCATCTGACAAACTTCCTATCTTGCCTTTTATGATCCCTCCTGAAAAGGCTGACATGTTCCGTAACCGGCTCACCAAAGTCTTCAGGCACGTGTCCAAAGCGGCTAAGAGGCAGCAAGTAACCTGTTACCGGATCTACGACCATGATCTGCCCGAATTTCCCCTATGTATTGAAAAATATGAAGACTGGCTCTATGTGGCTGAATACAGGCGTAATCATCGTATGGAAGATACAGAGCATTCGCAATGGCTGGATGATTCTAAAACGATCATAGAAGAGATAACGGGCATGCCGGCATCCAGGATTGTGATGCGAACGCGTCAGCGTAAATCCAATCGCCAGGATCAGTATCAAAAGCTGGATGACGAACAACAATTTATGATTGTGCAGGAGCATCGGCTGAAATTTAAAATTAATCTGACTGATTACCTGGATACCGGTCTTTTCCTGGATCATCGCACAACGAGGTCCATGGTCAGGGATCAGTCGGAAGGGAAAAAAGTACTAAATCTCTTCTGTTATACAGGCTCTTTTTCTGTTTACGCCGCCGCCGCAGGCGCTGCTGAAGTGGTTTCGGTGGATCTGTCTAAAACCTACCTGAAATGGGCAACAGAAAACATGGAATTAAACGGGTTATTTGATCCGGCCAAACATATTTATCTCCACGAAGATGTAAAACAATACCTGCAAACCCTTCCTGCCGGGTATTTTGACCTGGTCATTCTGGATCCTCCCACATTCAGTAACAGCAAGCGGATGGAAGATTTCCTGGATATCCAGCGGGATCATCCAATACTCATCAATCAGGTCATATCCGCGATGAAGCCGGATGGAATTCTTTATTTCAGCACCAATTTCAGTCGTTTTCAACTGCAGTCAGCGGCACTAGCTGATTGTACGGCGAAGGATATTACAAAGGCAACCACGCCTTTCGATTTTCAGGGCAAACTGAACAGGTTTTGTTTTTTAATAACAAAAAACCACACTTGACAGTGGTTGTTCAGTTTTAGATCCTCTCAGAGCAGGATCCATTCTCCATTCAAATTATCCAGGTCGAATCATGGTTTCAGAACCGGGTCAGGATGTATCCGGTATCCGGATCCGTCAGTATGGTTCAGATGCCGGGATTTTAAAATAAATAACTGAATTGTATTCAATGGGATCAGGGGATATGCCATCCTTAAAAATCAATGTTTTTTGTAAAATTTCTACTACTAACTTTATTAGAAAAATGATCAGCCTTCGTATCTTCGATACTAAAAATACCTGGTCAAATTATTTAGTATCTAATTTATCCTTATAATATTGATTTATAAAGATTAGTGTTTGTTATATTCAATTAAAATATATTCAATATTAGCCATGGGAAGTATTGCCCTGGTAAATAAATGAGTAATTTCAAATTTCCTTCATCATTTACATGATAGTAGCTGAATTACAATATTTTCCCCCGATTACATTTGTTTCCACTTTGTATAAGGAAACATATGTTTATTTAGATGTATATGAAATCTACCGGAAAATGAGTTTCCGGAACCGTTGCCTGATAGCCGGAGCGCAGGGAATCATATCTTTATCAGTTCCGCTGAAGGATGGCCGCAACCAGCAATTGCCAGTGAATGAAGTATTGATTTCGGATACGGAAAACTGGCAGGCCCGTCATTTTAAGTCCATCCGGTCGGCCTATAACCGTTCCCCTTTTTTCGAATATTACCAGCATGAGCTGGCGGTTATTTATCAAAAGCGATTTGTAAAACTGGCCGAATGGAACCTCTGTTGTTTGAACTGGCTGAAGGAGAAAATGGGATGGCCTGTAGAAATCCGGCTCACTGAAAAAGTCATTCTTTACGGGACGGATGGAATGGATGACCGGCGAAACCAGGTTTTACCTAAAAACTATAACGAATGGAATCCGGTAAAATATCGCCAGTCATTCGAAGAGAGAACCGGATTTCTACCCAATCTTTCCGTTTTGGATCTGTTGTTTAACACGGGACCTTCAGCAGCCGGATTGCTGCGCAATTCGATAGGGCAAGTGTGAGAGTGTGAGAATGTGAGAGTGTGGGAGTGTGGGGGCCGGCTTCGCAAGTAGGTCTTAATACATCAGGCATCACGCTTCGTGCATCACGCTTCAAGCTCGGAAGCAATCATTTCCGCAATGTCCATGACCCTGACCTGATCCTCTTTTTCTTCATGTTTCACCCCGTCGGTCAGCATCGTATTGCAAAAAGGGCAGGCCGAAGCAATGAATTTCGCACCGGTTTCCAATGCTTCGCGGGTCCTTTCAAAATTGATCCGGGTATCACCCTTTTCTTCTTCCTTGAACATCTGCGCACCACCGGCTCCGCAACAAAGACCCTTGCTTTTGCACCGTTTCATTTCGACCAGTTCGGCATCCAGGGCTTCCAGCACTTTTCTCGGTGCTTCATAAATCCCGTTCGCACGACCCAGGTAGCAACTGTCGTGATAAGCAATTTTTTTTCCTTTATAAGCGCCCCCTTCCTTTAACCGGATCCTGCCAGCATCGAGTAATTGTTGCAGAAAGACCGTGTGATGGATCACTTCATACCGACCTCCTAATTCCGGATATTCATTTTTAAGGATATTGAAGCAGTGCGGACAGGCAGTTACGATTTTTCGAACCTGATAGTTATTCAACGTCTGAATATTCTGATGGGCCATCATCTGGAAAATAAACTCATTGCCCGCCCGCCTGGCCGGGTCGCCCGTGCACATTTCTTCCTTTCCTAAAATGGCCCAGCGGATGCCGATATGTGTGAGAATGCTGGCAAAAGCACGGGTAATCTTTTGCGCCCGCTGGTCAAAACTTCCGGAACAACCAACCCAGAACAAAATTTCAGGCGATTCTCCCCGGCTGAACAGGTCGGCCATAACGGGTGCTTCCATGCGGTATTTTTTATACCTGTAAATCTAATGCAAAATCGGCGCGCCGGATCCCCGCTGATTTGGTAATTTTAAAGTATAATTCCTATTATGCCCGCTGATGACAAAATGATTTTAATCCGTAACTACGATCTCTGGTGCAACCTTTCGGAGGAAGATTATGAGACCCTGCACATAAAACATCAATATATGGAAGTGCCGAAAGGGGAATACATATATTTTGAAGCGTACAACCACAATAAAATCTATTTCTTAAAGGAGGGTTATATCCGCATCGGTCATATTGATGAGGATGGCAATGAAAAAGTAATGGAAATCATTCAGAAAGGTGAACTCTTTGGACAGTTTACCCTTGAACGCAGTAACCTGCACGGCGAATTTGCACAGGCATATAAACAAGATGTAAGTCTTTGTGCATTTAATATTGAAGACTTTGAGAAATTACTTAAAAATCGTCCCGATCTGGCGCTCCGGTATAGTAAGCAGGTCGGTGCCAAACTCCGTACCATCGAAAATCGATTGCTTAACCTGTTAAATAAAGATGTAAAGACCAGGCTCGTACATTTCTTCTGGCAACTGGTCGAAAACAAATTGGGGGAAACCCTTCCGGAAGGATTCTGCATACCCAATTATCTGAAACATGAAGACATTGCCAACCTCATCGGATCCAGCAGGCAGACGGTAACCACCCTGATCAATGAATTGGAAGCAGACGGGATCCTTTCATATGACCGCCAGCAAATCTGCTTTCTGAATGTTAAAAACCTTAAAAAAAGACTCTCTGTCAATTAACCGACAAACCGCCGGCACCGGCCTGTTTAGATTTGAACAAATTTGCATTATGAACATAAAAGTCCTTGTATTTTTTCTTTTATCATACCTGCAGGGTTTCTCCCAAACTCCCGCTATGAAAAGTAAATTATATAATCTGGACGATGGGATCGCAATAAAAGGGTATGATCCGGTTTCTTATTTTACTTTGAACAAAGGAGTAAAAGGGAAGAAGGATATATCATTTTCTTCCCAGGGGATAATTTATTATTTTGTTACCGAAGGAAACCGGGAATTATTTCAGACGTATCCCGTGAAATATGAACCCCAATATGGAGGATGGTGCGCATATGCGATGGGACACGATGGTTCTAAAGTGGAAGTGGATCCGGAAACATTTAAAATCATCCAGGGGAAATTATTTTTATTTTACAACCGGTTTTTCAATAATACTTTGAAAACCTGGAACCAGGATGAGCCAAAACTTCATGCACAGGCCGATGCAAACTGGCAAAAATTTTTACAACAATAAATGGAATGAACATATGAATATCCGCAACACCGCCCTCTGGATCCTTCGCGGGGTCCCGGCGCTTATTCTTCTGCAAACACTATATTTTAAATTCACTGCACAACCCGAATCTGTCAGCCTGTTTAAAGAGATTGGTATGGAACCTTATGGCCGCATCGGATCAGGTATTATAGAACTCATCGCAGCCATTCTTTTATTAATACCGAGGTATACCGGTTATGGTGCGATCCTGGGATTGATGATGATGACCGGAGCTTTATATTTCCACCTTACAAAGCTTGGAATATTTTTCGGCGGGGACGCGCTGCTTTTTACATATGCTGTGATTACTTTTGTATGTTGTGCTGCACTCATCCTTATTTATAAAACGCAATTGGAAAAACAGTTTAAAAGGAAATAATTGATATGACCCCCAAAATATTCAGGAAATCCATTTTAACAGTAGCGGGATTCGTCATTTGCTTTTTCGGGATGATTCTTACCAGCTCCGGACAAATGCATCCGGTAACAAAAGAATCCGGTATAAATTTTAGTCTCCGGAATTTCGGATTTAAAACGGGTGGTTCACTGGCTGCTCCGGAAGGAGATATTTTGTTCACTCCCGATGATTTATCAAAATCTTATTTCCGTATGACCATTAAATCTGAATCCATTAATACAGACAATAATTCGAGGGACAACCACCTCCGGGATGAGGATTATTTCAATGTGAAAAAATATCCGCTCATCCGGTTTGAATCAACCATTATACGTGCTGTAAATAAAATAGGGAATTACGAAGCGGTCGGTACATTAACCATTAAGGATAAAAGCAAAGAGATAACCCTTCCGTTTAAAGCAGAAAAAAACGGGAATGGTTATCTTTTTACGGGTAGTTTTAAAATGAACCGCCGTGACTTTGATGTGGGTGGATCCAGCACCATTTCAAATGAACTGACCGTCGATATTAAAGTAACCGTGCAGTAGAATAAATATATTATTTTTAGAAAAGGACTTTATGGAGTTACAAAAAGCCGTGAATCATATTTTCCTGCAATTATCAGGTTCGCTGGATCTGCTGGACGGGCAGCAGTATAATTATTCATGTAAAAATTTATCAGGCAATACCATTGGTCAGCATGTCCGCCACATTATTGAAATGTTTCAATGCCTGGAGAACGGTTATCAGACCGGGGAAGTGGACTATGAGAAAAGGAAACGGGACAAACAGATGGAGACGGATAAGATTTTTGCTGCTGCGCTATTGGCGGAAATTATTCACCAGATCAGAAAAGAAAATAAAACCCTGTACCTGAATACATATTATAATGACCCGGTTGTTGAACCGGAAAAGATAGTTACCAATTATTTCCGCGAGATCGCATATAATCTTGAACATACCATTCATCATATGGCCCTGATCCGGGTCGGATTGCGTGAAATCGGGGATATTTCCGTAGATGATTCTTATGGGGTCGCTTCTTCAACCATCAAGTTCCGTCAGCAATGTGTACAGTAACTTTTATCCCTTCCGGAAATGCGCATTATTTTACGTCCAGCCGGGATGAGCATTTCGCCCGGGTGCCGGCTTCATTACCACGTCTGTATGAAAAAGATGGTGGCCGGTTAATTTATCCCGGGGATCCGCAGGGTGGTGGGACCTGGATTGCGGTCCATGAATCTGGAAATACCGGCGTTCTTCTGAACGGGGCCATCAAACCACATCCATTCAAACCTCCATACCGCAAAAGTCGCGGAATCGTTTTACTGGACCTGATTTCGAAAAAATCACCAGCGGATTATTTTGAAGAAATGGATCTCAATGGAATTGAACCTTTTACCGTTATATTGTTTGAAGACCAGAAACTATATTCCGGCAAATGGGACGGAAAAATGAAATGGATGGAATCACTCAACCCCAATAAACCACAAATCTGGTCCTCCGTTACATTGTATGATCCGGCCGCCATTCGTAAAAGAGAAAACTGGTTTCATTATTGGATCAGTGAAATTCCATATCCGGGAACATTGGATATCATTCATTTTCACCAGCACGGCGGTGACGGTGACCCGTTCAACAATATTTTAATGAACCGAAGCGATCAGCTTTTTACGAATAGCATTAGTTCCATCCGCCTTTCACCGGATGCAGCTTCTTTCCGTTACATTGATTTGAGAAATGGTGAAACGAACGAAACAACACTTCCCCTGCAGATAACAATTCCTGTAAAGGCATGAGCGATTTACCGGGCTGGAAAAAAACCCCGTTCTGGATCCGGTTATTGCATTGGGAATACTGGAGTTTTAATGTTATTTATATACCCATTTACCCTGTATTTATTTTTCTCTGTTTCCGGGCCAGGTCTTTTTTTTTCTTTTCGGCAGCAAACCCTAAAATAAAAAACGGCGGCTTCCTGGGTGAATCAAAAAAGGAAATTTATTCGTTGGTTCCGCATGCCCTTCAGCCAAAAACAGTTTTTTTCCCATGTGGTGCCAGTCCGGAAGACATTCGTGAACAGTTGCTTCTCGCAGAACTTCATTTCCCGTTGATTGGCAAACCCGATATGGGTGGGAAGGGCAGGGGCGTACAAAAACTCGAAAATGAGGAAGACCTGATGAAATATGCATCGGACTCCCGGACCGATTTTCATATTCAGGAATTCATATCATTTCAAAATGAAGCGGGCATATTCTATTACCGTTTTCCTCATCAGCTCAAGGGTAATATTTCAGGTATCGTACACAAGGAATTTTTGAAAGTGCGGGGGGACGGAAAACAAAATATCGGAAGCCTGTTAAAAAGCAATCCCAGGGGGATTCTGCAAATACCGGATCTTGAAATAAAAGAACGGAGTATGCTTCAGCAGGTGCTTCCGGCAGATGAAATTTTTACCGTAGTTCCCTATGGTAATCACGCCAGGGGGGCTTTGTTTCTCGACGACAGCGCATCCATTAATCCGGCACTCACAGAAGTGATCGACCAGATATGCAAACAAATCCCTGATTTTTATTTTGGCCGTCTTGATGTACGGTATGAAAGCAGGGAATTGCTGGAAGAAGGCAAATCATTTTCCGTACTGGAAGTAAATGGAGCAGGCAGTGAACCGACACACATGTATGACCCGAAACATTCCCTGTTCTTTGGGTGGAAAGAAATCATCAGGCACTGGTTGATTCTTTTTAAAATCAGTCGCGCCAATCACCGGCTTGGCCACCGGTATCTTACTTTTTCAGAAGGCCTGGAGATGTTTAAACATGACAGTGACAATTCAAAAAAGCTGGCAAGCATGCAAAAAAAATGATATTTTCTTTATTTCTTGGAATGGTCCTCAGTTTTCTCGGGCAACTGCCCCTGGGTACGATGAGTTATACAGCCACACAGATTGTGGTACAGGAAAATTTCCGGAATGCCTGGAAGTATTCAATGGGTGTGGCACTCGTTGAAATGATTTATTTATACGGCGTGTTGACCGGAATGCATTGGATTGTCAAAAATCCAACCCTTTTTACTATTTTCAACTGGATAACGGTTTTAATATTTCTTCTGCTTGGCGTATTGGGTTTCATTGCCGCACAAAAACAGGAAAAGAGTAAAAAGGCCCTTCTCCTGAACAACCGGCTGGACCGTTTTTTACTGGGTATAACCATGAGTGCTTTGAATCCGGCACAAATACCTTTTTGGTTTATCTGGACTGCCTATTTTCTGAATATGGGATGGCTGCAGGCCAACTTTGCATCTTTCAATTTTTTTACCATCGGTTCCGGACTGGGAACCATCTGCGGACTGGTGGTTTATATGTATGGGGGCAACTGGCTGGTTATAAAAATGAAAACCAGTAACCGGACTTTGAATACATGGATGGGAATTATTTTTATCCTGGCTTCCATTGTGCAGTTATACCGCGTGTTATGACATTAAACGTTTTTCCAGGCATCCCTTTCATCGGGACTTAACTTCCAGGGAGCGAAATTATTTTCAACATTACCAAACATGGCATTCCATTCCGGTGGCGCGTCGGAATCTTCCATTATCAGGGACCGGCGGAGTTCCAGAATAATTTCCAGCGGACTGATACTCACCGGGCATTCTTCCACACAGGCATTACAACTGGTACAGGCTCTTAATTCTTCAACAGAAATATAGTCTTTGAGTAATTGTTTGCCATCATCCTGAAAAGTTCCGTGTGCGCGGGTATTCTTTCCAACTTCTTCGAGTCTGTCCCGTGTATCCATCATGATCTTACGGGGGGAAAGTTTTTTACCAGTGATATTCGCCGGACAGGCAGCGGTACATCGACCGCATTCCGTACAGGCGTATGCATCCAGCAGGTTGCGCCAGCTCAGGTCCATGACATCTTTTGCGCCAAATTTTGCAGGGGATTGTCCTGCCTCAGGCGTTGTGGGTATCAGTTCCGGTTGCAAGGCATACAACACTTCCTGCTGAACGGATTTCATATTGCGCATTTTGCCTTCCGGCCATAGCCGTGCATAATAAGCATTGGGGAATGCCAGGATGATATGCAGATGTTTAGAATAGGGCAGGTAATTAAGAAAAGCAAAAATGCCTGTAATATGTAACCACCAGCATAATCTCTCCAGAATCTCTAACCTGTGATTTGATAATCCATTCAGCAGGGGATGTATCCATTGGGATATCAGGAAATTTCCTGTAGGCTGAAAGGCAAAGTGTCTGTAATATCTTTCCTGTAATAATGTATCAGAAGCATTCATGGTAAGGAAAAGCGTCATCAGGATGATCTCGGTGATCAGGATATAATTCGCATCGGACCTTGGCCAGCCGTCTAAATCATGACTCAGGAAACGTTTGATTTTCACAATATTTCTCCGGCAAAGGAAAATCACGCAGGCCATTAAAACGAGCAGTGCCAGCATTTCAAACGCATCGATCAGCCAGATATAAGATTCGCCCAATGGTCTGAAAAGACGGTGAGATCCCGTTACTCCATCCAGGAATATTTCCAATACTTCCAGGTTGATAATTATAAAACCTGCATAAATAAAAAAATGCAGAACAGCCACCATTGGATTCCGGAACATTTTTTTCTGGCCGAAGGCCAGGAGCAACAAATTTTTCCATCGCCGGGCGGGCTGGTCACTATAATCCTCGCTTTTCCCGAGGTGGATATTTTTACGGATACGTAAAACATTCCTGGCGAAGAGCCAGATAGCGGTTGCAGAAAGTAAAATAAAAACTACTTGCTGAATACCTAGCATGTGCCCGATTTATTTCCTAAGTTATATCAGATTTGCAGGATTTGTGATTTTCTTTACCTTGGGGTATGGGGAAGAATTATATATTGAGCCCGGAAGTGGCTTCCAGGAAATTAAAGCGGATGGCTTTTGAAATTTTGGAGAATAATTTTGGTGAAACCGGATTTATCCTGGCAGGCATCCGGGAAAGTGGTACGGTTATCGCGGAGACTATACAGGGTTTATTAAAGGAAATTTCAGGATTGAAAAATGAACTCATTACAGTGAGCCTGGATAAAAAAAACCCAAAAGAAGTCACACTCAGCAGGCAACTTGACTTTCAGAACAAAGTGATCATTTTAATTGACGATGTATCAAACAGCGGTAAGACACTGTTGTATGCCATTAAACCTTTCCTGGATTCTAATCCCAAAAAAATTCAAACCCTCGTGCTGGTTGAAAGAAGCCATAACACTTTCCCGGTAAAACCTGATTATGTCGGGTTATCTGTAGCCACCACTTTGCAGGAACATATTTATGTAGAAGTAGAAAAGGGGCGCGTGAAAGGGGCCTGGCTTGAATAACCTTAAAAAACAGGTCTTTTAAGCGTTTTTTCGAGGGAAACCCTCCTGATTTCATTACCTTTGATGCCTTATAAAAGCTTGGGTTTTATTGGATTTTAAAAATTATGGAAGAGAACATCATACCGGAAGAAACGCAGGATAATAACCGCATCGTTCCCATCAACATTGAAGAGCAAATGAAAATGGCCTACATAGATTATTCTATGTCGGTCATTGTAAGCAGGGCGTTGCCCGATGTGCGCGACGGTCTCAAACCCGTCCATCGACGCATTCTTTATGGAATGAATGAACTGGGCAGTAACAGCAATAAACCATTTAAGAAATCGGCCCGTATTGTAGGAGAAGTGATGGGTAAATACCATCCGCACGGGGATGCGGCGATCTACCATACCATGGTCAGGATGGCCCAGGAGTGGAGCATACGGTATTTGCTGATAGATAAACAGGGAAATTTCGGAAGTCAGGATGGAGACGGTCCGGCCGCCATGAGATATACGGAAGCCCGCCTGCACCGGCTGGCAGAGGCCATGCTGGAAGATATTGACAAGGAAACGGTGGATTTCCAGCCGAATTTCGACGATTCCCTGACGGAACCTACGATTTTACCTTCCCGGTTTCCACAATTACTGATCAATGGCGCCAGTGGTATTGCAGTCGGTATGGCCACGAATATGCTTCCGCATAACCTCTCAGAATCCATTGACGGCTGTGTGGCCTATATAGATAAAAGGGATATCACCGTGGAAGAACTTATGCAGTATGTGAAAGCACCGGATTTCCCGACTGGTGGAGTGATATTTGGTATGGAGGGCGTAAAAGCCGCTATGCATACCGGTCGCGGACGGGTTGTGCTCCGGGGAAAACTTCAAATTGATGTTAAGCCAAATGGCCGGGAACAAATCATCGTAACGGAAACGCCATATCAGGTAAACGTAGATGGTGTCTGCGACCGGATCGGACAACTGGTGAATGAAAAAACGATCGATGGGATTACGGGTGTGAATAATGAATCCAATGAAAAAGAAGGGATCCGGATCGCGATTGATTTACGGAGGGATGCGGTTGCCAATGTCGTCATCAACCAGTTATTCAAACATACGGAATTACAAACATCTTATGGTATCAACAATGTGGCACTTGTCAAGGGCAGGCCGCGTACTTTAAATCTGAGAGAGATCATTTCGGAATTTGTAGAATTCCGTCATGAAGTGATTGTACGCCGCGCCCAGTTTGAACTGAAAGAGGCGGAAAAAAGAGCGCATATCCTGCAGGGTTACCTGATCGCACTGGATCATCTGGACGAAGTGATTTCATTGATCCGGTCCTCTTCAACACCAGACCTGGCGAAGGATAACCTGATCAAAGCGGGATGGGGGTTGAGTGAAATTCAGGCCAAAGCCATACTGGAACTTCGCTTGCAGCGCCTGACCGGAATGGAAAGGGATAAGATCCGGAATGAATTTGATGAACTGCAAAAACAAATCGCTTACCTCAAAGATCTACTGGGAGATGAAGTGAAGCGTTTTGCCCTTATCCGTAAGGAACTGATTGAGATCAAGGATAAGTTTGGAGATGCCCGTAAAACGGAAATCACTTACCTGGATGATGAGGTCCAGATCAAGGACCTGATCAAGGAAGAAGACGTTGTTATAACGATCTCGCATAGTGGATATATAAAAAGAACATCAGCTACCGAATACCGGCAGCAGCGCCGGGGGGGAAGAGGATTGAGCGGGGGTAAAAGCCGGGCGGAAGATTATATCGAACATTTGTTTGTGGCCAGTTCACACCATACCCTGCTTTTCTTTACGGAAAAAGGCAGGTGTTTCTGGCTGAATGTTTATCAGATTCCGGATGGAGACCGGGTTGGCAAAGGCAGGGCAGTGCAAAATCTGATTCAGATACCATTGGACGATAAAATTAAAGCCATCATAGACGTTAAGGATTTAAAGGATAATGAATTCCTGAACAGCCACTATATTGTGCTTTGCACCAAACGCGGCGTTATTAAGAAAACACAACTGGAAGATTTCAGCCGGCCAAGACAAAGTGGTGTAAATGCCATTACGATCCTGGAAAATGATCAGCTGTTGACCGCCCGCTTAACAGACGGCAATTGCGAGATCATGATGGCCGTCAAATCGGGCCGGGCCATACGTTTCCCGGAAGAGAACGTTCGTCCCACCGGTCGGGGTGCCATCGGTGTAAGCGGAATAGAAGTAGACGATAATCTGGATGAAGTGATTGGCATGATATGTGTCAACAAGGACGATAAATCCAAAACCGTGCTGGTTGTCAGTGAAAATGGTTATGGTAAACGAACCCTGATTGATGAATACCGCGTTACCAACCGCGGGGGAAAGGGAATCAAAACAATACAGGTAACAGATAAAACAGGAAAGCTGGTCGGTGTACTGGACGTAACCGAAAAAGAAGATCTTATGATTACCTGTAAGTCAGGTATCACGATCCGCATGCCGGTAAACGGCATCAGCGAGTTGGGTCGTGCCACTCAGGGTGTGAAATTGATACGTTTGGATGAAGGGGACGGAATTGCTGCCATTACACAACTTGATGAAGAATCAACAATTGCAGATGGAAAAGAGGGGGAAGGCCCGGTTTTAGATATATTGCCTCCTGAATCAGATCCTGAATAACGTAATCAGAAAACTTCAAATAAAAAATCTCATGAAACGGATGTTTTTAAGCCTTTTAATGACAGTTGTCATTTCCGGGTTGTTTGCCCAGTCTGTCGACAAAGCGAAAGACCTGCTCAAAGCAAATAAAATACCGGAAGCCAAGGATGAAATTGACAAGGCGCTTCTGATTGAAAAATATCAGAAAAATGCAGAAGCATGGTATATCAAAGTGAAGGTATACAATGCCATTGCGGCGAATGATCCTTTGAAATCACAGTATCCGGATGCATTGATCGTATCATTGGATGCGTTGAAGAAATATGTTCAATACGATGATAAGAAACAGATATTACTCATCGCGGACGGTTACAAACCCATCAATGAAATTTATGCAGGCCTATTCCAGTTGGGTGCTTCTGCTTATAATTCGCAGAAATATGGTGATGCATTAATTGATTTCGAGGCTGCTATTGACGCCATTACCTATATGCACAAGCAAAGCTGGATCAAAGAGACAATGGATACCACTTCCACTTTATATGCAGGGATCTCTGCTGAAAAGGTGAACAAACGGGATGTAGCGATTATTTATTATAAAACCATTATTGATTCCGGCATTACTAAAATCGGCGGAAACGATATGGCGGAAATCTATAAATGGGTACCTGATTATTATGCGCGGAAAGGGGATAAAGTAAATGAAGCCAAATACCTCGCCATTGGAGAAGCCAGGTATCCCAATGATCTTTATTATGATGAAATTTCACTGGAAGAACTGAGGAAAACGGGCCCCAAGGACACACTCTTTGCCTTGTATGAGAAAATTAATATTGCGCATCCCGACAGCGCAATCTATTTTTTTAATTACGGTTTGGAATTGTATCAATATGCAACGGATACGAGTACAGGAAAACGAGTGACTAATTCGGATGAACTGATTAAAAAAGCACAGGATAAACTGCTTGCCAGTTTGAAACTCAATCCAAACTACCCACAGGCTTACCTGGTACTGGGACAGATTTCCTATAATCAGGCTGTTGAATTCCAGCAGCTCGGGAAACCTAAAGGGAATACCAACCCGGATGAATTGAAAAAACGCCAGGATTACCGGGCGCAGGCAGTCATAAAATTCGATCAGGCAGTTCCATACCTGGAAAAAGTTGACCAGCTACTGGGACCGCAGGGCAAGTTAAAGAAGGCAGACAAAATTACTTTACGCGATGCATATGATATGCTGATCCCGATCTATGAATCCAAAAAAGACAAGGCCAAAGTGGACTTCTGGACTGATAAGTACAACAATGTAGACAAGGTTCATTAGAATTTGGGAATGAAGGAGTTGCTGTAAAAAATGTCATTTGTAATCCATTTAGCAGGGGATTTAAAAAAAGCCTGGTGAAATTTCTCTCACCAGGCTTTTTTATGCTTGGAAAAACAAAAGAAATATTATTGTTAGAACACTGTAGAAAAATTAGAAAAAATATATTCTTATTTCGGGAATATTCCTCATCGTAAAGCAAAATGCAGATTGGCATTTAAAACTAAAACCTTTTGATTAAATGAATATGCCGGTTCAATGCCGATGCCGAATACCCTGGTTACCGGAATAACATATCTTAAACCGGTTTGTAAATCAAAATATGAAAGATTTACAACGCCGGGTGCTGCAACCACATAAAGATGGCTCGTCAGTTTATATTGACCCTTCACATAAAAACTCAGTAACATTTGATTTGGGGAATTTTTGGTTTTTACATTGGTGTTTGTGTTCCCATTCCATACCATACTGGTTCCAATAAAATAACTGAATTTACCAACGTCTTTTTTCCAGTTACCCGCTTCTATTCCAAATCCCAATCCATTACCTGTTTGAAATGACTGGTACACGGTGAGTGCCGGAAAAGAGGGAAGGCAACACTGATTGCAGTTCTGACTTTTTAATTCACCTGCCTGAATACAAAAAATGAAAATGAATAACGGACCTGCGATCCTTGCAATGGAAGATTTCATAACTGATCAAATTTAAAAGAGTTCGCTTAAGGGGGACGAAAGGGAGTCTTTTGGAGGAAAGGATCAGTGGTCCGTAAGGGGGACAAATCGTTTGTGGAAGATCAAAGGATAATCGGGAGAGTTAAATATACTTCGTGAATTCCGGTTTAAAAAGTGTTTTATAAATTTTTTCAAAAACTACTATTTTGGGAAACTGTACTAAATTGGGAAAATCCCCGTTAAAAGGGTCAGGAAGGCTAAAAAGATACTTTTTAAAACTATTCCATTGCTGATTAAGGAGCAAGAGAGTCCAAGATCCAAATTCGAATTTAAGCCACAATTGTCCGGACTACGCTTTTGTGCTGTGCTTTTTGTTGTCGTTTACCATTACTCCGGTTTTCTGCTGGGGCTCCGGTTTTCGTATGATCTGGGATCCTTTATTGTTTTCTTTTTTGTTCTCAGCAGTTACCTGATTACCCGGATTTTACTGGATGCGAAACAGAAGGCGTCCAGTGAGGGGATGCCCGCCTGGAAAATAGCGGTCGCTTTTCTAACACGCAGAACATTTCGCATATTTCCGGCCTATTACCTCTACCTGTTCATCCTCTTATTATTCCCTGTTGAAGGACTGGATCTACGGGAACATCCGGCCTATTACTTCAGTTATTTGTATAATTTCTGGATCTATAAGTCCGGTTATGCAGGTCCTTATGCTTTCCATTTATGGACACTCGCAGTGGAAGAGCAGTTTTATATTATCTGGCCATGGATCGTTTTATTCATTCCTACCCGGTATCTGACAAAAGTATTTGCACTGATGATTGTGGTCGCGGTTGCCTTCCGGGTTATATTTATTACAGTTGCTTTTCAGCCGGATCTATTCCGCATATTGATCCTGACACCGGGCTGCCTCGATTCTTTTGGGGCCGGCGCATTACTGGCTTATTTACATTATTCCGGCAGGGAAAACAACCAGTGGTTAAAATGGTTGTCCCTGCTTGTCATTCCATTCTGGGTATTACTGATTATAACGGCGGATAAGCATCAACGGAGTTTTTATGCCCTGGACCGGGTATTTATTTCTTTTTTTACCATTCTGATAATAGATGTTGCGAACCGGGGTTATACAGGATTCACGAAGAAATTTCTGGAAAACAGTATTGTACAATGGCTGTCTAAAATCAGCTATGGCATCTATTTATATCATTTGATCACCACATTGTTTTTCTGGAAATTATTTGAATTTCTTCAGGGGGAATTGGGTAAACAGGGATATGATTTGTCATTTGTAGGAAAATGGCTTGCTTCTCCATATATCAGTTTCTGGATTTACTTCCTGATGGCCATTGCATGTGCAGCCATTTCCTGGTATTGCCTGGAAAAACCATTCAATAATCTTAAGAAACTGTTTGATTATGTGAAGCCCAAAAGGAAAAAAGATATTCCCCCCAAAGCTGCTTAAGCAGGATACGTAAAGCTAAATCTGATTTCTCCGAATCTTTTATTCTATCAGGTAAGATCAAAACCGGCAGATCCGAAATAAAAAGAGAATCAGGATTTTAAATTTTCAAGGGAAGAATTTTCCAGCGTTTTTATTTTCGCTAACAGGGTTTCTGATTCAAAAGGTTTGGCCAGGAAAAAATCTGCTCCTGCAGAATATGCTTTTTCTTCCACATCGGGTAATCCTGACATGATGTAAACAGGTGTATCTTTTAAATAACTGGCTTTAATTTCCCTGCAAACATCCAACCCGTTTCCATGATCCAGTTTTATGTCGAGGAGAATCAGATCAGGTTGTAAAAGACTTACGGTTTTCAATATCTCATCCGCATCTGACAGGGGGCAAATCCTGCAGTGATAGGCCTGAAGCAGAAATCTCAATCCATGCAACAGGTCCAGGTCGTCTTCAACAATCATAATCTTTAACATGAGCGGAGTTCTATTATTATAATACGTATGGGATGCTAAAATAGTTTCTATCCATAAAAATATAACCTCTTATCCTGAGTAATTTAATCTACATTTCTTCCTGCAAACAGATTCCCGGAATTGGAATATTCATTCATCTTCCAGCAGCTTATCCAGCTTTTCATCACTGATGTCATCTGCATCCCGGGATAACGGATTCTCTGTTTCCTCGAATGCATTGGATGACCCAAGATGTGCAGGATCAGTAGTTTTTGGACTTTTTATTTCTGGCTTCTTTCCTTTTAATGCTGACTTTTCCCCCGGATCTGGCATGGATTCGTTATTGATTCATTTCTATAATCCCAACATCTGTCGGCTGACCATCTACCACTTGCACATCCTGTTTAAAGCTGTCCCGGTATGGAGGTATGCCTTCCACCATCAAGGTATAATGACCTGGCTTTACATTCGTAATCATAAATATTCCCTGTATGACAGGAGCATTTACAGTATCCATTTTGGAAATCATCCAGGCCCTGGAAGAGGCATTCGAAGGATTAACCGAACCCCTTACAGGACTGTTCCATTGGATTCTGTATGAACTGCAGATAAACAGCGCCACTAAAATAACGGGCAGCCAGATAAAAAATGATTTGGAATTTACCGGGTTCATATATTCCTGTTCCGTGCAAAAATTATTCCCGGTAATACCAGAATGGTTAAATCGTTAAAACGATTTACAGATTAGCCCGGCCGGTCCGAATTTTTTTTGAAGTCGATGTTTGTTTATGAAGGTCCTTATCCGGAAACCAGGGAGGCCGCAGTCGTAAACGGCCTGGAAAAGTCATGACGACTACAGGATGAAATGAAAGGGGATAATGAGACGGATGTGTAAAACTTTCCGGACTTGTGGATAATATTTCCTGCAAGATCTTCGGCAGACTTGTAAATTCACTTATTAACCAACCCCTTTATGCATACAGTAGAAGTTTCACCCGTTTCAGAAAGAGGATTTGTAAGTACCGTACACGTTCTGAAAGACGGAGAAATTATTTATTCATTGCAGGATTTTCTGAAAATTGAAAGCCGGTTTTCCTGGGTTGATAAAAAATACCTGGTGTCCAAAATCCTTGAACTACAAAGGAAAACGGATGATCGCAGAAGATCTTTTCTGGTGATCTATGAAGATGGAAACCAGATACGGGAATACGTCAATATGGATCAGACTTTTCAGCCGCTTCCGTATTGCTGATACCGCCTGCTGTTCTTCATGCCGGATTTATTTGCATCTTTTTATAATGTAATGGTCAACCCCGGAATGAAAAATATTTTTATGAAAAAATTATTCATTTTCCCATTTATTTTTTCAGGACTCATGCTGGTTTCCTGCGGGAATGGTTCAAATACTTCGGCCGCTCCGGCGGATTCAGTAAAATCCGGTAATACAGGCGGACCGGATTCTGCTGCCAATAATGAGGTGCTCCCGCCATCAGGAGCGCCTGGAAATGCAAACAATTCTTCCCTGGCAGATACGGCGTATAAGGCGAAGGATTCAACGCGTAAATAAGCCTAAAGCCCAAGGCCTAACGCCTAAAACTTCTCGCCTCACGCTTCACGCGTCATGCCTATCTTTCAGCCGCGCGAGTAATTGAAGACAGGCGCGGCTATTGTGATAAGGGCCCTTCCAGAACCCGATCTTATCCTGATTGGGCATTATCTTACCTTTTCCATCAATGCCCCAATACCATTCTCCCCTGGCTCTGTCGAGCATTTTATTTTTGATGAATTGCCAGTTTTTAAGGAGGGCATTTTTATAAACGTCTTTTCCTGACAGTTGCCAGGCATTACAAAAACCGATCAGCGCTTCTGCCTGGGGCCACCAGTGTTTTTCGGATGAAAGTTCTCCTGTTACAGAATTATATTCATACCAAAGTCCCCCGTCTTCATCCAACCCTTCCATAGCGGCATCCGTAATCAGCAGTGCATTCTTTTTCGCAGTGGAAATACGTTCCGCATCCCGGACAGATTCTGCACAGGAAAGAAGCAGCCATCCGGCTTCAATATCATGGCCAAAAGAAATGATCCTTTCATCCATTTGCCATTCATCGCTAAAAAAAAGCCCCAGATGATGACCCGGTTTGTTAATAATTTTCTCATCAAAAATGTCAAGCAGTTCAGTGATATGGGTTTTGAGCTCTTCATCTTCATACACTTCATAAAGGTTGGCATAAGCTTCCACGATGTGCAGATGGGTATTCATGGTCTTGGAAGCATTTTCATCTTTTACGCTCAGTCGTTTATCGACCAGCAATGACCAGTCCCGTGCAAATGCATCTATATACCCGCCGCAGGCCGGATCCCGGCTGTGTTTTTCAATGAGCCGGTACCATGTAATTGCCTGTTTAAGGGCATCCGGATCCGATGTGGCCCGGTAATACTCACTCATGGCATAAATGCCAAAAGCCTGTGCATACACCTGTTTATGGCCGTCCAGCAGGGCTCCCTCACTATCCACTGACCAGTATAAACCGCCATGCCGGTGATCCGTCAGATATTCCCGGATATAATGAAAGGCCCGGGTGGCCAGTGCAAGGAGTTCCGGATTTTTGGTATAGGTATAGGAAGCCGAAAAACTCCATAGGATCCGGGCATTGAGCACCGATCCTTTCGGAGCCTTTGCATGCACCCTGTTATCCTGGTCTATTTTGCCAAAAAAACCGCCATTTTCCCTGTCTGTTGCATATGCCATCCAGTAGTTCAGGATATTGCTGAGTTCTGCGCCCAGTTCATCCGGTAAGGACTGCCAGGTATTTTCTAAACGGGACGAATTTTTTTGATCATTCATGTACGGAAACCTTATTCTTTTTTCCGGGCTGCTTTTTTTCCAGCCGCTGATTCTTATCGATGAGTAAATTGATCCGGACAACAGACTGAACGGAAGTAAATCCGTCGGGCGGTGTATGCATGGCATAGTCCAGCAGTTTTTCAATGGAACTAACGGCAACATGTATGCGCGTATCTGAAGACGCGTAATATATATAAACAGTTCCGTCTGCATCAGTTATCCATCCATTCGAAAAAGCCACGTTGGAAACATCACCGGTTCTTTCTTCTCCTTCGGGAGCGAGAAAATATCCGGCCGGTTTATAAATCAGTTTGGAAGGGTCTTTTAAATCTGTTACAAAAAGGTAAAGTACATAACGCAATCCGGCGGCCGTATTCCGGACGCCATGTGCGAGGTGCAGCCAGCCAATCTTCGTTTTAATGGGAGCAGGCCCCTGGCCGTTTTTCAATTCATAGACCGTATGATATATTTTTCTGTCTATGATCGATTCCTGGGTAATAACTGACTCTTCCATGCTGGTTGCCAGTCCGAATCCGATACCGCCCCCTTTTCCTGCTTCAATGAAACTATCCTGTGGCCGGGTATACAGGGCGTACCTGCCCTGAACAAATTCCGGATGTAAAACCACATTTCTTTGCTGGGCGGAAGGAGTTACCAGGTTTTTCAGTCGTTCCCAGTTCACGAGGTCTTTCGTGCGGGCGATGCCACACTGGGCGATAGCGGCAGACTGATCACCCGCTGGTGCTGCCGGGTCCCTCATTTCAGTGCAGAATAATCCATAGATCCAGCCATCTTCATGTGCGGTTAACCGGATATCATAAAAATTCGTTTCCAGGTTATTCAAAGCAGGCATGGTCACCGGCCTGTCCCGGAATTGAAACCGGTCAATGCCGTTCTTACTTTCTGCAATGGCAAAAAATGATTTACGGTCTACGCCTTCAACCCGGACCATCAGCAGGTATTTATCTTTCCATTTGATGGCCCCGGGATTCAAAACAGCATTGATGCCAAATCTTTCCAGCAGGAAAGGATTTGTTTTTTCATCAAAGTCGTATCTCCAGGATAACGGGACATGATTGGATGTTAAAACGGGGAATTCATAACGATCATAAGGCAGGCCTTTATCTGATTTTACTTTTTTGTTTTTCCTGTTAATGAGTTGTTGATACTGTTTTTCGATACCGGATTGTTTTTCGGGAAATAATTTTTTCATATAATCGCTCAATTTAATTCTCAAGCCTGGACCACCAGGTTTTTTTAAGTATGATAATGACAATGGTTAATATGGCAACGGTAATGAATAAAGGCGCTTTCATCCATAATACCAGGTACATGGGCAAAATGGTCAGGCAGCATTGGGCAATAATGCCAATGACGACATTAAACATATCGAGTCCGAACCGGCGATTGGGTTGAAAATCCGGATTTTCCTTTTGCACAAGCAGCCGGACGGGTTTCCAGAATCCCCACGGCCTTACGTTTGAATAAAATTTTTTCAGGGTTTCAATATCCGTGGGTTTTGCTGTAAACGTTCCGGCAATACAACCTATGATCGAAATCAGAAACAACAGGGGCCAGTTATATAGTGGCAGCTGGTCCTTAAAAATGTAAGGGAAAATCAATGCGGCTGCTATGCCGGTCGCCATACCCCAGAAGAATCCGTTGGCGTTGAACCGCCACCAGTACCACTTGAACATATTGGCAGCGATATAACCTCCGTAAAGCGCACCGACAATCCATTGAAGAACGCTGTTTACATTTTTTACAAAAAATCCAAGCAGGATGCTGAGTAAAACAACCACGATACCCACCGCATAATTCCGGTGGATGATCTGGCGGTTTGACGCATTCGGATTGATGTATTTTATGTAAATATCGTTCACGACATAAGCCTGGGCGGCATTGAGGGTTCCGGAGAAAGTACTCATAAATGCACCCAGCAGACCGGTAAAAAGCAAACCCATGATTCCTGCGGGAATAAACTGAATGATCGTGGCCGGGAGTATTTTTTCAAAATCTGTTCCGGAAGGGGAAGAGAGATTCAGCTGGTTATAACTTAATAATGCGAGTATGGTTAACCCGATGATCAGGGAATACCGGATAGGCAATAATACGATGGAAACGAATCCTGTCATCTTGGAAGCTTCTTTCGGAGACCGGGTGGATAAAATTTTCTGCATATCATAATTGGGTGCTGGGCCGGCCAGGCTCGCAAAAACTCCTTTGAAAAGCATCATCATAAAAAAGAATCCGAAAGGACTGAACCCGTCTTCGGCAATTTTTTTATTTGCGTCTGAAATGATGGCTGACCAGTCCAATCCGAGTTCCCTGTGAAAAAAAGGATTATGCCATCCGGCGGGTACCTGGAGCTGATGTCCGTGCAAACGGATGACGGCAATGACAGCCACTGCCACGCAGGCAACCGTGAGGATAATATATTTTATAAGGTCGCCGATTACGATACTATGCATGCCCCCGATGACTGAATAAAATGTGGCGAATAAAGTAAAGACAATGCCATAAATATGCGGAACAAATTCGGGTGCGACATGAAAAGGAAAATAAGGCTGTACTGAACTCCAGGGAATAAATATTTCCATGAATTTTCCGAGCCCGACGAAACCATAAGCCAGGAATCCAAAACATCCGAGTAAGGCAAATACCACCACACTGATATGTGATGCATTTGCTTTCCGGTCGGTCCCGAAACGCGTAGCGAGCCATTCTGCGCCGGTTGTTGCGTTGGACCTCCTCAACCATTTAGAAAGGTACATCATGAGAAAAATCTGATTGAAAACCGGCCACAACCAGGGTATCCAGATGCTTTTCATTCCGTAAATGAAACAAAGCGCCACCATCCACATGGTTCCGCTGATATCAAACATGTCAGATGCATCACTGAGTCCCAGGAGATACCAGGGAAGTGATTTGCTTCCCATCAGGTAACTCTCTTTATTCTGTCTCGCTTTTTTTCGGAGCACCCAGCCGATCATTACCATGGCCGCGAGGTAGGTAATGACGATGCTGATATCAAGCCAGGTTAATTTCATTTAGGGAATTCAACATTTAAAGGTCGGAATATACGGTCCGTTGCATTAGCCAGCTGTCTATATGATTCACGGAAATATCATTCCGGTATACCGGATCGGTAGAAATGGTTTTCCATTTATCACTGGATCCAAATGCTTTCCATTTTTCTTCCCGGACTGCTGCGCTGGCGAATACGACCATATAGACCAGGTTGGGCATATGGCTTCCGCTCAGCACATCAGCGTAAAAAACGGCCTGGAAATCGAGCCGTTTAAATAATTTGACTTCACCGCCCGCATTAAACATATCTACTTTTATCAGGTGGAGATTTTTTGTCGGACTTTCATAACTCCTCAATTCATAAATGGCATCCGGATTAGATTTTAAAGAAGTCGGAATGAGTTTTGGCTGATCCGGGAAGGCTTCCAGCAGGGAAGATTCAACTCTCACGAATGGCAGGTGACTGGTATCCGCATCTAAAAATGGTTTCCCGATGGCTTTGTAAATGGAATCAATTTCAATATTGGCTTTTGTTCTGTGCCAAACATCCAGTGATATATAAGGAACGATAACGACAATCTTTTTGAATTCGGCCGTATCATTTGAAAGGGGTTTGAAAACGCCGATATTTTTAATTCCCAGCCGGTGCAGGGCCGGTATGTAGGCATTTTTCAGAAAATTATCGGTGATATCGATCTGGCTGGTGGATTTCAGTTTATACAAACGAATTTCATAAATGTCTTTTTGCGCGTTTACCCTGATCCAGCTGGTGAGGAATATCATTGCGCAAAGCGTGCTGAAAATTATTTTTTTCATTTGTATATATTTTTGGAATTTATTCCTTTTTCAAATAAAACGATTTCGGATTCGGCCATTTGTTTGAAATCAGTTACAGACGCCGAACCTTTATAGGGTGTATAAAATTCCGAACTTCCATTTTGCTTTATGCCCGCATTTCGCCAGGCCAGGGCATAGACAATCTGGTGCATGGATATGGAAGGTAAAAAAACTTTTGTCCACCAGGTTGGATCCGGCACCCCATTATAACCGAATTCCGTAAGTGCGGGTATTTTATGATGGTAAGAAGCGATACTGTCAAGCAGGGTCAGATCCATATTCAGAAACTGGGTGAATGATTCATTGTCCTTCAGATCCTTCCCCTGGTAAATATCAAACCCCATGATGTCTATCAGATCATCTCCCGGATACCTGTCCATGTATTCAGATTCACTAAAAAACTTATCTGTGTTAAAAGCATACAGGAGGTTATGGATATTTTTTTCATCCCTCAGATAGTGAATGGTATATCGCCAGCATTGTTTTATTTCTTCCGGGCTGCACTGGTTTTTACCCCACCAGAACCATGCGCCATTCAGTTCATGGAAAAGCCTCAGTATAACAGGTATGGATTCCCCGTTTTTTCCTTTCAGGCTACTGAGAAAATCCGCCACCCGATCCAGCCAGACCGTATATAATGCATTTTTTTGCCCTCCCGGCAGAATGGACGCAACGGCGCCAGGTTTATTATCCCAGGCCGTACCACCGGTTAATGGATTATTCAGATGCCAGCTTATAGTAACGATGCCTCCGCGTTCATAGGCTTCCCGGATGAATTGCCGGGTTTTTTCGAAAGGAACAGAATCCAGATTGAATGTCCATCCCAATTCAATTCTTCCCAGATCAAATCCATATATAGCCGGATATTCACCCGTTACATCCCGTATATCGCTTCTTCCGGGTTCATATTTCCAGCCAACCCCGTAACAGGGATCATCCTGGTGACCAAATCCGGTATGTTTCCCAATGAGTGCGTAAAGATTCCGGAAAAGATTTTTTGTTTCCGTCGTTGCCCGCAGGTCGCTGCAATCCTGGCCGGATGTTTGAAAATGGAAAAATGGGAGAAGAAAGCAATAATGGAAAAACCTTCGTTTCATATTACAATCGTTGAATTCCAAAGCTATTTTTCATAGAACCCGGAAATAAGTACTTTCTTAGCTTTTTTTGGTATTATTTTAAGCCCGTCTGGATAGCGGATACGCGCCTATCCGGTTAAATAAGCTTTTGGTAAGGATAACTTCGCCGAAATAATATGCATATTAGTAATACTTTTTTTACTTTTAAGATGAAACTTTAAAATACCGGTCGTCCAAACCCCTGCTGATTCATCAAAAATGAAAAAGGACCTCATGCGGGAGATTACTCCCCTGACTCAGAATGATTGTTTCACACTTTTTTCCCGTGTGAAATCAAAATTTGATTTTCCACTTCATTTTCATGATGAATATGAGCTCAATTTTATCAGCGGGGCCAGAGGGGCCATGCGGGTAATCGGGGATCATGTTGAAAAAATAGACGATCCCGAACTGGTATTGGTCGGCCCCAATATACAACATGCCTGGTTCGATCACCAGTGTGAATCCAAGGATATACATGAAATCACCATTCAGTTCCACAAGGATTTACTGGATGAAAATTTACTGCGCAGGAACCAGCTGAGTTTTATCAGGAATATGTTTGAAAAGTCTGCCCGCGGAATATCATTTTCCCGGGAAACCATCCTGGCACTGGCTCCCCGTATTTCAGCGCTGAATCAAAAACAGGGATTTGACTCGGTGCTGGAACTTATTTCCATTCTCCATGACCTTTCAATTTCCCGGAATCAGCGTATACTTTCGGATGCCGCCTTTAAAAATAATCAGCTCACGCATAACAGCCGGCGGATTGACCGGGCATTCGGGCACATGAATAAAAATTTTGATAAACCGATTACGCTCTCTGAAATTTCCAGGCTGGTGAATATGTCTGACGTGTCATTCAGCCGTTTCTTCCGGAAGAAAACCGGAAATACTTTTGTAGACAGTTTAACGGAAATCCGCCTTGGTCACGCAAGCCGCATCCTGATTGATTCATCTAAATCCATTGCGGAAGTGGCTTATCACTGCGGGTTCAACAATCTTTCCAATTTCAACCGCGTTTTTAAAAAGAAAAAAGGGTGTACGCCCAGGGAATTCCGCGAAAGCTTTTCAGGAACACGGATTTTTATTTGATTTCTTTTTAACCATCTTTGTAAATCAATCCATTTTATTATGAGTTATACTTTTCAGGAAAACCGGTATGCTGCCATGCAGTACCGCCGCACGGGGAAAAGCGGGTTGATGTTACCTGCCGTATCCCTTGGGCTCTGGCATAATTTCGGGCATATTGATAATCAGGAAACGGCCCGTGAAATATTGTGTCTCGCCTTTGATAAAGGAATAACACATTTTGATCTGGCGAATAATTACGGCCCTCCGCCCGGATCGGCTGAAGAGAATTTTGGAAGAATATTCAAACAGGATTTTGCGAATCATCGCGATGAATTGATTATTTCAAGTAAGGCGGGTTGGGGCATGTGGCCCGGACCTTATGGGGATCACGGTTCCAAAAAATACCTGGTCGCCAGCCTGGATCAGAGTTTGAAAAGAATGGGGCTTGACTATGTTGATATATTTTATCACCACAGACCGGATCCGGATACGCCCCTGGAAGAAACCATGCGCGCCCTGGACCTGATTGTCCGCCAGGGTAAAGCGCTGTATGCGGGTATTTCAAGTTATAATGCAGTAGAAACAGAGAAAGCGGTCCATATGCTTCGTTCCATGGGAACACCCTGCCTGATTCATCAGCCTAAATATTCCATGTTCGAGCGGTGGGTAGAAAACGGATTGCTGGATGTAATAAAGAAGGAAGGCGTCGGATGTATATGTTTTAGTCCGCTGGCCCAGGGGTTACTTTCCAATAAATATCTGAAAGGAATTCCCGAAGGTTCCCGTGCCCTGAGTCACCGCGGCAATGGCGCTATTGAAGAATCCGCCATTACGCCTGAAAAAATAGGAAAAGTTTTTAAGCTGAACGAAATTGCAAAGAAAAGGGGACAGAATCTAGCACAACTTGCACTGGCCTGGGTTTTACGTCACGAAGTCGTCACGTCCGTTCTGATAGGCGTTAGCAAACCGGAACAGGTAACCGACTCGATTGCGTGTTTGGAAAACCTTTCCTTTGATAATTCGGAACTCAGGGAAATCGAAACTGTTTTGAAAGCGTAAAGTTATAATGTGCCAATGTGCCAATGAAAATTCCAAAGCGCTGCTTTAAGAATGAAGCGGGAATTTTTTTTAAGATACCGATCAGTATTTGCTCCATTGAAAATTCAAATGGCACATCGGCACATTGGCACATTGTCTCAGAACGCTTCCCCCAGATTAATAAAGAACCCGTGCGATCCCTGCCTTCCCCAGCCATAGTCTATGGCGATATTGGTCCGGGAATATTTATTGAGTTTGATTCGTAAACCCAGGCCGCCGGCGGGTGCAGGGGATCCAAATTGCCAGGTATCGATATTCGTGAAACTTTCCAGGTTGCCAAAGATGGTCATTCCGAATAATCCATTTCTTGTCAGCTGAATCCTGTATTCCGCTTCTGCGTCAACCATATTATTGCTGCGAAATCTGCCCTGGATATATCCTCTTCCGGTATTGAAGGTTTTATCCCAGCCGGTACTGGGAAGCATCAGGTAGGGCGGCGTTCCGGATAAGGTGAGCCAGTTATAACTCCACAAGGCCAGGATATTCGGAGAACTGGCAGGAAAACGGAAATATGTCCGGTATTCCAATAGCATGGAAGTCCAGTTTGCATCCGAACCCAGAATTTGCAGTCTCGGGATGAGGAGGAGATTGGTATAACTTCCTTTATATGCATTCACGGGATTATCGCGGGTGTCGCGTAAAAAATTCAGGGAAATACCGGAAGAAAAAGACGTTGTCCCTGAGCCATATTTTTCAAAATCTGACTCCGGGAGCTGATGAGGATAAACTTCTCGGATATTCCAGAAATAATCCATGGCATAACCTCCTCCGATAAAAATATGCGGATGAATCTGGAATAAAACAGACTGATGAAGTTTAAAATAGCGAAAACTGAGCAGGGTGGAGTCCTGGGGACTCGTATTCATTCCCAGACCGTATGTATACGTGGGATATCTTAAGTATCGCCAGTCTGAAATAAGAACCGTTTTGTTATTATTGAAATACAATGTCGCCTGAAAGGGCGCTATGATCTGTTTTTTTTGGGAATAGGAAATACTGGTGGCAATCGTTGAAGGCTGGCTGGAATCCCCTGTTTTCCGGTTCCTTCTGTAAATAACCGCATTGGCACTCACAACAGCTGCAAATCCGGTTTGTAAAGTATATCCGATCGCCGGAAAAACGCCGATCTGAATATGATTTTTCTTTCGGTCTGCCTGATCTTTTTTTGAATCCTTATGCAGGATATGGTTTACGATTTCAGTTAAATCCGTCAGACTGTCCACAGGCAGGTATTTCCAGGGCGTCTGGGCCGAAAGACAAAAAGGAATAATAAGGGTAAGGGTTATAAATCGAATTCTAAACCACATAGAACCAGGTTAACAGCCGTCGGACAGGCCCTTTAAGATTGTTTTTTGAGGGCGAAAGGTACCGGATTCAGCCAATAGCTCATGAGTTCTTTAAAAATTGAAATAAATACACTATCTTTGTTGTTCTGTATGTTATGACTTTTACTGCGTTTTCTTCTGCTTTCTATTTTCTGCAGCAGTTTCCCCAGATCAGTGTAACGTAAGGCAGGTAAAGTACCCTCTCAAAAGCGGTAGCCTTACCACATTTTTTTATTTAATATTTTATACATTGTTATTCTCAGAATTGGGACTCATTGAGCCCCTTCAAAAAGCTGTAGCCCATGAAGGCTACACAACCCCTACACCCATTCAGGAACAGGCCATACCGCTCGTTTTAGCCGGCAGGGACATTCTAGGCTGTGCCCAGACCGGTACCGGAAAAACCGCGTCATTCGTATTGCCCTTATTGCAGCGCATGCACGAACAGAAGCAGGCCAACGGCGTAAGCGGTCATCCGTTAAAGGCACTTATTTTAACACCCACCCGCGAACTCGCCACGCAGATTCACGAATCCATTGAAAATTATGGCAGATTCCTGAAATTGAAATCCGTTGTGATCTATGGAGGTGTGTCACAATCCCGCCAGGTATCAGACCTGCGCAGAGGATGCGATTTTATCGTGGCCACACCCGGCAGACTGATGGATCTGATGAATCAGAACTATATCGTTTTAAACGGCATTGAATATTTTGTGCTGGATGAAGCGGATCGCATGCTGGACATGGGATTTGTTCATGAAGTCAAAAGGATCATTTCAAAACTTCCGAAAAAAAGACAGACATTATTTTTCTCTGCTACCATGCCACCAGCGATTCAATCCCTGGTCCAGGTGCTGCTGACAAATCCGGTAGAGATCACCGTTACACCGGAATCGACCACCGCAGAACTCGTAGAACAGAAACTCTACTATGTTCAAAAGAGTGAAAAGCGGGCCCTGTTGCATCATTTGCTGAAAACCACACCCCGTAAAAGTGTGCTGGTATTTACAAGAACCAAACACGGTGCGGACCGGGTTGCCCGGGATTTAATCCATGCCGGTTTTCAGGCAACGGCCATTCATGGTGATAAACCCCAGCAGGCCCGCGAACGTTCCCTGCAGGGATTTAAAGACGGCAAAATGCAAATCCTGGTAGCGACTGATATCGCTGCCCGGGGAATTGATATCGATGATCTGGCCCTGGTGGTGAATTTTGATCTTCCGAATATTCCGGAATCCTATGTTCACCGGATCGGAAGAACCGGGCGCGCAGGCGCTTTCGGTAAAGCGATTTCATTTTGTGATTTTGAAGAAAAAATTTACCTGAAGGATATTCAGAAATTTATCGGTCAAACAGTTCCGGTTGAAATCGATCATCCATATCATCAGGCATTGATGGAACCACTCTCCGTTGCCAGTACAGCTGCTTCTTCCGGACGCAGTATGGGAGGCGGAAGACGTTATGGCAGGAAATTTTCACAACGCTGATTCAATGAAGTAGTCCGGTTATTTTTACCGGGTTTCAATATTTTCACAGGGTTAAATGTCTTTACAGGCTTTAACCCTTTTTTATTTATATTCACCTGCAGGAATTTTGTGATGAATTCTACTGGCGATATGAGAAAGCAATTTGCAGGCTTTGTAGCACTTTATTTTTACTGCCAGGGCGTATTCTCCCAAAACATTTTACAGGGCAGGGTAATCAGTGAAGAAACGCAAAAACCTTTACCGTCCGCATCCGTTTATTTAAATAATACATCCCTGGGAACAATAACCAATGAACAGGGGTTATTTGTGATTAATAAAATCCCATCTGGTAAATTCAGGCTGGTTGTTTCCTGTGTTGGTTACGAAGCGTATATATCGCTCATTGATCCACGGGTGCTTTCCAAAGATTTTATGATTGCATTAAAAACAAAACCGCAGGAACTGGCTGGATTTTCTGTAGCGCCTCCGGATCCCGATGGCTGGAAGAAATGGGGTAAATTATTTACAGATATATTTATTGGTACAACAACCAATTCCAATGATTGTAAACTGCTCAATCCGGAAGCCATTAAATTCAGGCTGAATGCAGACAATACATTAACCGCATTTGCAAAAGAACCCCTGCAGATCATGAACTATAAGCTGGGTTACGGTATAAAGTATAAATTAGAGGAATTTGAATATAATCTGGACAGCAAACTGGTGAATTATAGCGGCTACACTTTTTTTAAGGATATGGCCGTAGCACACCCGAACAGAACACGGAGATATGAACAGGCAACGCTGGAAGATTATAATGGATCTTTTTTGCATTTTAAAAGAGCTTTTTACGCAAATAACCTGGACGGTAACATGAAATCTATCCGGTTTCACAATTAGTATTCGTTAACCAGAGACCTGTATTTGTTTTGAGCAATGGCTATCATTATAAACCCTATGATCTGAAGATAACAGGTTATTGGGTCTGGTGGGAAAATATGTCAACCATACTTCCGTATAATTATTATCCAGCAGGAAAATAGCGGACTGTTTTTGTAACTCAAAATATAAAGCGGGATTAAAAATCAACTATATGTCAATTCTGAACAATCATGTATCTCCAAATATCGGACGGTTAAAAGTAATTATTACCGGAGTAACCGGTATGGTGGGAGAGGGTGTTCTGCATGAATGTCTTCTTTCTCCAGATGTCGAAAAAGTGCTGGTGGTTTCCCGTAAACCCTGCGGAATGATTCATCCGAAACTCTCGGAAATTATACTTTCTGATTTTTTCCATTTAAATCCGGTTGAATCTTCACTGAGCGGATACGATGCCTGTTTCTTTTGTCTCGGCGTTTCTTCAGTAGGGTTGAAAAAGCCGGACTATGAAAAAATGACCTATGACCTGACGTTGGGTTTTGCAAAAACACTTGTAAAGTTAAATGCCGGAATGAGTTTTTGCTATGTTTCCGGATCGGGGACCGATTCAACAGAAAAAGGAAAACTGCACTGGGCCCGCGTGAAAGGCAAAACAGAGAATGATTTACAGAGCCTGGGTTTTAAACAGGTTTTTTTGTTTCGCCCGGGCATATTAAAACCAACTAAAGGAATGAAAAATACCCTGAGCCTTTATAAATGGGCCGGCTGGCTGATACCCATCATAGAAATTTTTACGCCTGTCAACAGTCTGACCGAACTCGGCCAGGCCATGATTCATGCGGTTTTGAGGGGATATAAAAAAAATGTTCTTGAAGTAAAAGACATTAAAAGCCTGAAGCCTAAAGCCTGACACTTCCATTTATTTATTCAGATCCATATTAAATATTTTTGTTTATCATTCCAGGAGTTAGTTTTGCCACATGATTGAATTTGCTTCCCTGGTTGCTGATAAATTAAATATTCGTTCCCGGCAGGCAGAAACCGTTTTAGCTCTCCTGGCAGGAGGTGCCAGCATTCCCTTTATCGCCCGTTACCGGAAAGATCAAACCGGTGCACTGGATGAAGTGATCATTCAGCAGATACAGGATGAATCCAAAACACTGAAAGCTTTTGCGGAAAGAAAAACGGCCATTGAGAAATCCATCCGGGAACAGGAGAAGATGACGGAAGTTTTGCAACAGAAACTGAATAATGCCCTTTCGTTGCCGGAGCTGGAAGACATTTATCTGCCTTTTAAACCCAAACGAAAAACCAGGGCCCAGGCAGCCCGTGAAAAAGGACTGGAGCCACTGGCATTATTGATATTAGAGCAAAAGCCGTTAAAACTTCTGGAAACAGCAAATCGTTTCATCACAGATGAAATAAAAACGGTGGATGATGCCCTGCAAGGTGCCCGGGATATTATTGCCGAGATTGTGAACGAACAGGAATCGGTTCGTTCAGGCATGCGGAAACTTTTTGAAGTATCAGCTCGTTTGGAAAGTAAGGTAAATACTGACAAGGAAACAGAAGCCGTTAAATTCAGGGATTATTTTGATTTCTCAGAAAAGATTTCCACGATCCCGTCTCATAGAATACTGGCTGTTTTACGCGGCTTTACCGAAGGATTTCTTCGTATGGAAATTTCTCCATCAGAGGCAGAAGCCCTGGCATGGATAGAAAATCAATTCATCAAAAGTTCCGGGGAGGCGGCGGAAGAAATAAAAAAATCTATTAAAGATTGTTGGCGGCGCTTGTTGCAACCGGCCATGGAAAGTGAATTCAGAATGGGATTAAAAACAAGGGCGGATGAAGAAGCCATAACCGTATTTGCTGAAAATCTTCGTCAGTTATTGTTAAGTGCTCCATTGGGGAGCAAACGGATCCTGGCCATTGATCCGGGATACCGGACCGGATGCAAAGTGGTTTGTCTGGATGAATCAGGAAACCTTCTGAAAACAGATCTCATTTTTATACATGAAAGTGGACGGATTACAGAGGGAGGGGAGAAAATCCGGCGGCTTGTAGAGCAATTTAAAATGGAAGCCTTCGCTATCGGAGATGGAACAGCCGGTCGCGAGACCGATCAGTTCATTAAAAAATTAAACCTGGGACTGCCTGTTTTTTTAGTGAATGAAGACGGCGCTTCGGTTTACTCCGCCTCGGAGACGGCGCGCGAAGAATTTCCGGATCAGGATATTACGGTCAGGGGTTCCATTAGTATTGGAAGGAGGCTGATGGACCCGCTGGCGGAGCTGGTAAAGATTGATCCAAAAAGTATTGGTGTGGGGCAATACCAGCATGATGTAAATCAGTACCGGTTAAAAGAAAGACTGGATCAAACCGTTGTCAGCTGCGTGAATGCCGTTGGTGTAAATCTCAATACCGCCGGAAAACAATTGCTGAGTTACGTGAGTGGAATCGGAGATACCCTGGCGGAAAATATTATTAGGCACCGGAAAGAAATCGGCAAATTCACAGATCGGAAACAACTCTTGAAAGTTCCGAGGCTGGGAGAAAAAGCCTTTGAACAATGCGCCGGCTTTTTGAGAATCCCGCAGGGAATGAATCCACTGGATCAAAGTGCCGTGCATCCGGAAGCCTATGGACTGGTAGCAAAAATGGCTTTTGATCTGGGTCAGGATGTAAAATCATTTATTGGCAGGGAAGACCTCATTCAAAAAGTAGAAGTTAAAAAATATGTGACGGAAACTTCGGGGGTACATACGATTCAGGATATTTTAAATGAATTAAGAAAACCGGGCCTGGACCCAAGAACGGAGCTGGAAACATTTGAGTTTGCCAATATTTATAAAGTAGAAGATGTAAAAGTGGGAATGATCGTGCCCGGCATGGTTACGAATATTACGCGTTTTGGGGCATTTATTGATATCGGCGTGAAACAGGACGGGCTTGTACACGTGAGCGAAATCGCAGACCGGTTTATTTCGGATCCGAATGAGGTTCTTAAGCTAAACGACAAAGTGCTTGTGAAAGTGACAGAAGTGGATGCGATCAGGAAACGGATTGCACTTTCCATAAAACAGGCACTTGAAAAGCCATCTGTTAAACCGAAAGCCCAAGCCATGCCTAAGGCTGAAGGCCCAAGGCAAAAGGCTTTCGAAGAAAAAAAAGCGCCTTCCCATTCAATGGAAGACGCTTTGTCTGCACTCAAAAGAAAATTTAAAAACTGATTATTTAAAACATATTCTTGTCTTGGGCCTTAAGCTTTTGGCCTTAGGATTTAGGCTTCTTATTGTTTGTATCCGGCTTCAAACGCCCGGCTTCCCGGAGCTGTGTTTGCAAAAGCCATTCAATCTGTCCGTTGACACTTCGGAATTCATCCGCCGCCCACTTCTCCAGGTTTTTATAAACGCTTTCGTCGATCCGTAAAACAAATGTTTTCTTACCAGCCATGCTTCCGGGTTTATTGATATAGCGTACCGGTGTTGAGTACAGGGGTTGCTGCTTTTTCACCACATAATACCACCATCAGGTTGCTGACCATGGCTGCTTTTTTCTCTTCATCCAGCTGAACAATGCCTTTTTTAGATAACATTTGCAAAGCCAGTTCCACCATGCCCACTGCACCTTCCACAATTTTAAAACGGGCAGCTACGATGGCAGTAGCCTGCTGGCGTTGCAGCATCGCGCCGGCAATTTCAGGCGCATAAGCCAGGTGACTGATACGCGCTTCTTTGATGATGATGCCAGCCGGAGCGAGCCGGTCATTCAATTCCTTTTCAAGCAGTTCATTTACCTGGTCACCTCCGTCTCTCAATGTAATATCTGCGTGTTCATCTTCCATATGATCATAAGGACAGGTAGTAGCCAGATGACGCACGGCTGCTTCACTTTGTATTTTCACATACTGGAAATAATCGGCCACTTCAAACGCTGCCCGGTAAGTGTCGCTCACCTGCCAGACAATGACGGCTGCAATTTCGATGGGATTCCCCATCTTGTCATTTACTTTCAGCTGATTGCTTTCCATGTTTTGTGAGCGGAGAGAAATCGGATACGATTTAAAAAAGGGATTTATCCATAGCAGACCATTTGCTTTTACTGTGCCAACATATTTCCCGAAAAAAGTCAGCACCCGTGCCTGGTTCGGGTTTACAATCATGATGCCCTTGAGCAGAAAAATAGCAGCGGCCATGCACAATCCGCCTGCAAAACCAAATCCCGCCCCTCCCTGTGAGGCATATACAAACTGTAATGCGGCAATGGCCACAAGCACCAGTGATAATATCAGTATGGCAAATCCTGAAATGGGTTTAATGAGCTTTTCCATGGTTTATATTTAATATGATATTAAAATGATATCAAAGATAAAATATAATTTGACTTTGTCAAATTATATTTTGCTTAAGGCATAAAGCTTAAAGCCTAGAGCCGTCATCGGTCATCCGTCATCTGTCACCGGTCATCGGTCATCCGTCACCGGTCATCGGTCATCGGTCATCGGTCATCCGTCATCGGTCATCCGTCATCGTTGAACGCTATCTTTGCAAAATGAACATTTCACTGGAAGGTAAAACCGCCCTGATATGCGGCAGTTCCCAGGGCATTGGTCTGGCTACGGCAAAAGAACTGGCAATCAATGGTGCGAATTGTATCCTGATCGCCCGCAACGCCGAAGCATTGGAAAGGGCCGTAAACCAACTGGCAAAAAAAGAAAATCAGCATCATCGATGGATATCGGCGGATTTTTCTGATCCGAACAAACTGGAAGCCATCATTAAAAAACTGGCAGGGGAGGGCCGGGTGGAAATTCTGATCAATAATACCGGAGGACCGAAAGGAGGACCGGTTCTGGATGCATCCACGGAAGCATTTGAACTGGCTTTCAGGCAACACCTGATAAATAATCAAATCCTGGCCAGAACGCTGATACCGGGCATGCGGAATGCGGGATATGGCAGGATCATCAATATTATTTCAACTTCCGTTAAAACGCCCCTGGCAAATCTGGGCGTATCCAATACGATCCGCCTGGCGATGGCGGGCTGGTCCAAGACCCTGGCTAACGAAATCGGTCAGTTCAATATAACCGTCAACAATATTCTTCCCGGATTAACGGAAACACAAAGACTCACAGACCTGGCTAAACATACCGCAGTAGTACTGAAAAAAGATCTTTCTGTGGTGGAAGAACAATTGAAAGATAGCATTCCCATGAAGCGGTTTGGAAAACCGGAGGAAACTGCAAATATGATTGCCTTCCTCGCTTCTCCTGCAGCATCCTATGTGAATGGCGTTAATATTGCGGTGGATGGAGGTCGTACACCGGCTTTATAATGAGAGGAGATCGAGCTGGTACAGTCCATACGGCAAACCATAATGCGCTTCCAGGGTTTTGATTTTCTTAAAACCCAGCTTTTCGTAAATATGTATGGCGGCAAACATGATATCCGCTGTATGCAGACTGATGGTCTTTTCCCGGGTTGCTTTGGCTTTATCAATGCAAAGCCGGGTAAGGGCCTGAGCGATTCCTTTCCCGCCGGCATCCGGATGAACACCGACCATTCGGATATAACTCGTTTCTGCTGAATAAATTTTAGTTGGGTTTCCGCTGGGAACGAGGAATGCCATTCCGAGCAGTTGAGTACCTTCTTCACAAACAACACTATGGCAGGTTTGGACCAGCAAGGGAAAGGTTTGATCAGAAGTGAGAACCGTTTCCATCTTTGTCCAGTTTTCGGGTGTTAAATTGATTTTCAAACGACCATATGAGATAAGTGCCAGCACCTGCAAGGCATTCAGGTCTTTCTGATCAGCGACCCGGTACAACATGATAATTTCTTCTGTGGGTTCGTGAATTATGATTTACGGATTCAATACTCGAACCGGTTCACTTCAGGATTATGAAGTATCTCATTGATAAAGGCAAAATGATTTTTTTGGGAACCCCTGACGAACCATTCACCGGTTATTGTATCCCCGCTTTTTATTTCGCGCCCTCTTTTGTAGGTCAGGTGGTGCGTTTCAAAACATATCTCAAACTTCCGCATGGTTTCTTGTTTAAAGTCAGCACCGATTTTATAGTTTCTCATCTGGTTGACGCGGTCAATCCAGTTTTCCATTAAACCAAATACAAAAAGCATAAGCAATATCAGCGCACAACCAATAACAGAAACCCACTCGTATCCCGCACCGATCCCCATTCCCAGTGCAGCCGTTACCCAGATCATCGCGGCGGTCGTAATGCCGTTCACTCCGAAATCGCCCTTGAATATGACACCCGCCCCGACAAAACCGATACCCGTTGCAATATTGGATGCGATACGGTCCGGGTTACTACCGGCTCCGATCAGTATGGAGAAAATAGTAAACAGCGCTGAACCCAGACAGATCAGGGTAAGTGTACGGAAACCGGCTGATTTGCTTCGATATTCTCTTTCCGCGCCGATCGCGCCGCCAACGAGGATGGAAAGCAGTAGTTTTAGAATAATATCCGGAGGTAATTGCATTTTCGTTTGTAAACTTGGTGCACTGAAGTTAATTAAGTTTATGAAAGTGTTTAACTGATATTTTGTTTTTTACCCGTTAACTGAACAAATGAATCTTTATTTCATCTCCGGGCTGGGGGCAGATAAAAGAGTATTTCAGAAACTGATCCTTCCGGATCTTTTTATCATTCATCATATTGAGTGGGTGCATGTTTCAGGGCATGAATCGATGGATAGCTATTGCAGGAGACTTAGTCAGCAGATTGACCAGACACAGCCGTTTATCCTGATCGGTCTTTCTTTCGGGGGCTTGATTGCCATCCGGATGTCCAGTTTTCTTTCCCCGGTACAGACGGTGATCATTTCCAGTTTTTGTTTTAAAAGGGAGGTCCCTGCATTCTATATTTTTTTATCAATGACCAGGTTGTACCGTTTATTACCGGCCCGGTTTTTATTAAAACCGAATAACATCCTGTTCCGCTTATTCGGTGCGAATGAGCCGGTAAAAAGGAAAATGCTGAAAAGTATTCTGGAGGATACAGATCCTGTATTATTCCGGTGGGCAGTAAAACAATTATTTTCTTTCGAAAACAACTGGAAACCGGAATCGTTCTTGCATATTCATGGTACCGCCGATAAAATTTTACCCCTGAATGCCCGGATGGATGCCATTCCGGTGGAAGGCGGCGAACACCTGATGGTGTATAGCAAGGCCGAAGTGGTTAGTGAATTACTGAATCAGAATCTGAGACGGGAATAAAGGGATTCTATTGCATTTTTACCCGGATGACCATTCCTTTTTTAGGTAATTAATAGCCCCAAATCCTTACATTTGCGTCCCGATATTCTCATCAGCCCAGATGGCGGAATTGGTAGACGCGCTAGACTCAAAATCTGGTTATCGCAAGGTAGTGCAGGTTCGATTCCTGTTCTGGGCACTTAGCCGGTCAACGACCGGCTTTACTTTTTCTGAAACCAGCGTCCCTATTGAGTTTCCTTTCTCATGATTTCCTTTGGTTTCCTTTGATTTCGCTTTTTTTGTTACTCCGCTGTTGAATATGAAGCTCGGATTTGTAATGACGATGATTGTACTTACGTCAGGCCTCAATTACACAAAACCTTTTGTTGTGTGTAGTGCTTACTCATCTGTTAACTCGTTGTCTGGAGCTGAAGAAGATCTTATTCGGCTCATAAAATGCTTTTATTTGAGCCGAATAAATCCTATATTCGGCTCATGGTTCGATATAACTGGCAACGAAAGGACTGGCCAAATTTTACTTTCAGCCTTGAATCTTCTGAGGATGCGCTCTATGATTTTGCCGAAAAGGCTGGACATATCAGCGGCATCTGGAAGGCGATTCCGGAGAATATGCAAATGGAGGCCGTAGTCGACCTTATGCTTGCCGAGGCCATGAAAACCTCTGAAATCGAAGGAGAGTATCTGAGTCGTAAGGATGTGCTTTCGTCCATAAAGGCAAACCTGGGTCTAACGAATCCAAAAACGAAGGCAAAAGACCGCAAAGCTTCTGGTATTGCTGATCTGATGACAAATGTTAGAAATTCATTTATGAAAAGCCTCACAAAAGAGAAGCTTTTTGAGTGGCACCAGATGATTTTTGGCAAATCGGCAGACATGGATATAGGTAAATGGCGGTCGCATAATGAACCAATGCAAATTGTTTCCGGTGCAGTAGAAAAACAAAAAGTGCACTTTGAGGCACCTCCATCGAATCGGATAGCTAAAGAGATGGATCGTTTTATCAATTGGTTCAATGAAACTGCTCCGGGTGGTAAAAAAGAAATCCGTAAAGGCCCGGTAAGAGCAGCTATTGCTCATCTTTATTTCGAGACGATCCACCCTTTTGAAGATGGCAATGGAAGAATTGGTCGTGCCCTGGCAGAAAAAGCCCTTTCGCAGGGAATCGGGAGGCCTGTGTTACTCAGCCTGTCACGAACCATCGAAGCGGAAAGGAAGATTTATTATGGAGCTCTTGAAAAAGCACAATCATCTCTCGAAATCACCGGGTGGGTAAATTATTTCGTCAATACGGTTCTAAGTGCTCAAACGCAGGCCGAAGAACAAGTCGAATTTACATTACGGAAAATGAAGTTTCTTGATCGCATTACACCAAAATTGAACAAACGGCAATTGACTGTGATCCAACGCATGTTCGAAGAAGGTCTCAAGGGTTTCGAAGGTGGTATGAACGCAAATAAATATATTGGGTTAACTAAAATATCCAAGGCTACTGCCACTCGTGATCTGCAGGAATTGGTTGAAAAAGGTATTTTCAAGATAGTTGGAGGTGGTCGTAGTTCACGATACGATCTAATTATTTCTTAATTGGGAAAGGTGAACTTCTGCAAATTATTCTTATAATATAAATTTGAGTGTTGTGTGCTATTTTTGGGCGACGCACTTCTAATATTCGTAGACAATGAAAGTTGAGATCATTAATAAAATTTTCACTTTAGACATTTATGGATTTACCGGCGTTGCTATAAATAAAGACTATACGAGGACAGCCTTCCAATTAATGGACAAAATGTGGCAGACCGTCAAGGCAAAAGAATTAAAGAACAAAGGGAGCAATATTTGGGTATATGAGCCCAATGAAAAAATATTTGCAGGTATTGAGTTTTACGATCTTCCGAATCAGGACACGGGACTGGAGCATAAAGCAATTAATTTAATAAAATATGCATACTACAAACATGTTGGCCCATACAATTTAATAAAACAAGCAGGACGAAATATGAGAGACCAATTAAAGAACAAAGGTTTCGAGTCCAGCTTCCCTTATATTGAAATCTATGGACATTGGACAAATGACGAAACGAAATTGGAGACCGAACTCCTGATGTGCTTAAAATAAATTTTCCGGCAAAAAATTTGACAGACAAATAATTTCTTTGACATTAGGAAAAACAGCTCACAACATAAGGCTTGGCAAAATGCGGGCGGAAAGAATGGATATGGCGTCTATAGGATATATGAATGGATTAAAGAAGCTGAACGCAGTCCTATGCCTACGCCATAAAAATGATGAGATAAAATATTTTACTATACTGATTTTATTTGTTTCTTCATGTGGAACAACCGGTCATATTGCTTTTTTTGATTTTGACGCTGGAAAATCAAATGTTGAGTATGAGTTATTGAAGGTTATAAAAGATGATTCTGCCTTTTTAGTTCCTGACAAATGGCTAGCACGTACAAACGGAGATTACTTTCAGTGATCCTAATCAAAATCCTGCAAAATGAACAACCTGATATATGAACGAGACCAAGTTTATGCCCTTTCCCATATTGCATACGCCACAACTGAAGCTTCGCCAACTGACGAATGACGACAGGGTCGCCCTTTTTAAACTGCGTAATGATGAATCCGTCAGCCGTTTTATTTCAAGGGCGAGACAAAAGGATGAAAAAGAGGCAGCCGGTTTTATAGAAAGAATCAATAGCGATATCGCGGCCGGTCGCCTGATATTTTGGGCTGTTTGTCTCAACACGGATTCGTCATTAATTGGATCCATCTGTTTATGGAATTTTTCTACTGACGAAAAAACTGCAGAACTCGGATATGAGCTCTTGCCGGAATACCAGGCGAAGGGCCTGATGACGGAAGCGGTACAGTCCGTCACAAACTTCGGATTTTCATCCTGCTTACTGGATACGATGGAAGCATACACACACCGGGATAACCAGCGATCCAAAAAATTACTGATCAAATTCGGTTTTGAACTCGTGCCGGGAAAAACAGACCCGGATAACCTGAATAATACAATCTATATACTGCATAACCAGCCTAAGCCCCCAGATTTCGGAAAACCCGTCAGTTAATCTTTCGCAGCAATGACCGAAATCTCAATATGTACATTTTTTGGTAAGCCTCCAACCTGGACGGTCTCCCGGGCAGGAAAAGGTCCCTTAAAATATGAACTATACACTGCATTCACTTTTCCATATTCCTGTATGTCGGTTAAAAAGATGCTGCTCTTGACCACCTGACTAAAATGGCAGCCAGCTTCTTGCAAAATAGCCTGGATATTATCCATTACCTGGGCCGTTTCCGCTTCAATGGTTTCCATCACGAATACACCGGTAGCGGGATTCATGGCAAACTGGGCAGATACGAATACCAGGTTGCCGGCAACAACGGCCTGGCTGAATGGACCTATCGGGACAGGGGCTTTAGTAGATACTACTTCGGTTTTCATATTTTTTTTATCAGATCGGCAAATAAGTGATTTTGAAAACGGACGCCATGAACAGCCATATTCATTTCATAATGGAATTTATCACCATCAACCGTAAAAATCCTTTGTGACCGGACCGCTTTGGGTTCATTTAATATGGCAGTACTGTTAAAAGTGAAGGTTTTATTTACTGGCTGAACCATCTCATACATCTCCATTCGCCCTCCAACCTGTACACTGTGCAGCAGAATCTTTTCATCTTTCAGAATGATAAAGCCCGTGTCCCAAAAAACCGTTTGGCTGTTTTTCCCGGAGTCGTTCAGATACCAGGTTTTCTGCCGGAAAAAAATGGCCTCTTTATATTCATCCGGTATGAACTCCAGTTGTTCCGTATAGGAAGTAGCATCAATCGTGGGGAATTTCGCGAAGCCTTCACCTGCCCATTTCCCGGCAAAAAGGCTTTTCATTTTTAAAATGATCTCTTTCATTTCATAAAAATAAATAACTTTAAGAAAAGACAGTTCATTCTGAAATGAAATATGGTTGTTATGAAACATCATTTTAAACAAACAGCTGCCCTGGTCGGAGAACCGGTCAGAGCAACAGTACTATGGACATTGTTAGATGGCAGGGCGTTAACTGCAACAGAGCTGGCCATCGCAGCCGATACTTCCGCCTCCAATATCAGTATGCACCTGACCAAACTGGTAAATGCCGGCCTGCTGAAATCGTACACGCAGGGCCGTTACCGGTACTTTGCTTTTTCAGGGAAGGAAATTGCTCAGGGCGTGGAAGCCCTGGCCACACTGATACCTTTTGTTTCGAAAAAATCATCACCCATTCATAAGATCGATCCGGCCATACAGCAGTGCAGGACTTGTTATGATCACCTGGCGGGTAAAACCGGAGTAGCTATTACCGATGCATTATTGAAGCAACGATTTATAATGGGCGGTGACCGGCATTTTGAATTGACTGGAAAGGGGAAGAAATGGTTCCTTGAAATGGACATACAAGTGGATGAATTGCAAACGCAGCGTCGATCTTTTGTAAGGCCCTGTCTGGACTGGAGCGAGCGGAGATATCATATGGCCGGCTCCCTGCCGGCAGCGCTACTGGATAAAATGCTGGCAGAGGACTGGATCCGGAAAACTAAAAATTCAAGGGCTGTGATCGTTACTTCAAAGGGTCAGAATAATTTGTACAGGAAACTGAAATTGGTAGTCTAATGGTAAAACGGATCAAAGAACAAAGTGGTAACAGATCCCCTAAATGTTAAAACAACATTAAATACTCAGGAGTAACCAGCCGGATATACATTCAGTATACGCATATCGGTATCATTGTAGATGAGAATGGGAGGCGTAATCAGTTTGCTGATTTTACTTTCACTGAACGCGATCGCGCAGCATGATTTTTTTATTTTAAGGCATAAGAACAGGAACCTTACCATATTCATGAAGGACGCTTATATCGCTTTTCAATTGCTTAACCATGAGTGGTATGCGGGTTATATCCAAAGAATACAAAATGATTCATTCTACATACGGCCGCTGGAAATCATTTATCAGCCCCTGCATACAGATACGCTGGCCACCGATCTCATAGGTTTTACGCTCAGTGATGTTTACGCGATGCCAAAAGAAGGCTTTGAGATTCACTGGGTAAACGGTGATTTCAGCATAAACAGGTCTGCCGGACATGTGCACTGGTATTGGGTGAAAAGCGGCTGGATATTCCGGGTTGCCGGTGCCGGTTATGCCGGATTAACCTTTGTAAACGGTCTCATTCAGAATGATTTTACCCTGAGTGGAAATAAACTCGGAGTCGCTGCGGCTGTATTTGCATTCGGCGAAATCCTGAAAATTCACTATAAAGCGACCTGGCGGCTCGGTAAAAAATATTATCTGGAATACATCCGGGTACCGTAACCTGATTCGTTATTTCTGAACCTGGTTCCTCACTCAATTGTTACGGAATCGTTATTGTAGAAATATCCAGGCATCCTGCGAATTATTTTTTGCGTCTTCTTCTAAAATGGAGTGATTTATGAAAAAGATTATAGTGATTGTTATGTGTGTGGGTCTTGTATATGGAGCAACAGCGCAAAAAGTCCATACGGTCGCTGTTTATCATGGTCCGGTATATGTTTACCCCCCGAGTTTTGGTGTTGGTTACTTCTCGCCATTCTACAGGCCCTTCGGTTATTATGGACTTCCGTATGCCGGATCCTATCCATATGGTATGGCAAAGAGTTCAAGCAAACTTCAGGAAAAGGAAGAAGATATCAGGTCAGATTATGCTGACAGGATTTATTCAGTACGGCAGGATAATAGCTTGACAAATAAAGAAAAACGTAAAAACGTGCGCGCTTTAAAGAAAGAACGCAATCAGGAAATTCATGACCTGGTGGTGAACTATCATAAGAAACCGGTGACTCAGTCAAACTAAAAGCACAAGGGAAGTCTGTTACTTAACAATCCGTTACCCGAAACTGGCATTATTCTTACATCTACGGGTTACCACCGTCATCATAAAAATGACAATAAATATTGGTGGTTTACAATTAAAATGAACCGAGATGAAAAAATTAATGCTTCTTACGATTACTGCTTTGCTCTTTTTATGTTTTCATGTAAAAGCACAGTTTGCAAAAGGAACGATCATGTTGGGAACCACGATTGGTAGTACCGGCTATAGTTCTGCAAACAGCGATTACGGATATGACGTGGGTACGCTTAAGAACACGGGTACCAATACATTTACATTCAGTGTCGGTCCTCAGGTTGGCGTTTTTTTATCTCCGCATGTTGTATTAGGAGCGACTCCTGCTTTTAATATCAGCACATCCCATGTTAACAGTACGACTACAAATACAAATAATACAACATCGGGAACAACAACCAGCACCACCACAACAACAGTAACCCTGGGGCCCTTTATGAGATATTATCTAAATCCGGGCGCAGGACCCAACTGGTTTTATGTACAGGTAAATGGTGCTGTGGGAACAGGAGCGGGTACCAGTTCTGGAAATAGTTACAATACGAATACTACAGCCAACTCCAACGGAAAAGTATCTGATATCTTCACCTGGAACACGGGTGCCAGTGTGGGCCTTACTCATTTTTTCTATAAGCGCATCGGTATGGATATTGCACTTGGCTACAATTACAGTCATATTCATAATTACGATACGAATAATACCTATTCAACCAACAAAACATCCGGCACCATCGTGGCCAGTACAAATAATTATTTGCTGAACACTTCAACAAACGGGGTAACATTGGGAGTGGGTTTTCACTGGTTCCTGAAAGGCTAAATGATCTTTCTTTCCTGGGTATGAAACCGGTCTAAAGGCCGGTTTTTTTATGCCTTACAGGACCGTTTCGCCTGTTCCCGGATAAAGGATTTTTTCAGTAGATTCTGCAAATCCGGAATTTGTTTATTGCAACTATTGCAAATTGTTAAGCATTTATCTCCGATTCAAGTAATTAGTGATCTTCCAAACAGGCCCTTATTGCCTGGGTTGCGTTATTTACTAAGCCGGACGATCCGGGTTCATTTATCAATTAGTAATCGGCTAACCAGGAGTCTATATTTGAATCGGCCATTCACATTACATTTTAATTCCTAAAAATTTATTTTATTCATTCATCCATAATTCCCCACATATATGAAACCGATTAAACAGTTTTTGGATTCTTCCATTTCCTTTAGGCGTTTAATAAACTATGGCTTTGGAATACTGGTGGTCATTAGCCAGTGCAGTTGTTTTAAACAATTTTATCAGACCAATACGGTACATTCAGTGACTGCTCCCATGCTGGAGAAACTGGATAGTTCCCAAAAATTATTTATTGTTCATACATCCATAAATGCTTTTTCACTGAAAAATGTGAATATAAACAGCGAAATGATATCTGGTGACAGGCATTTTTCGAATAGCAAATATGACGATCTGTTAAATCCGCAGGGGGAAAAGGGGAACAAAATGAGCAAGGCCGAGAGAGCTATTTGCCTTTCTGAAGTTCATTTGTATACAAACAGTTCATTTGACGGAAAGAGTCATATTGATCTGGCCATCGATTCAATTTATCGGATCGATGTATATAGTAAGGACCAGGAAGCTATCCGGAAATCAAGGGTTGAAAGTATCGTAGGTATTGGGGTTGGGGTAGGGGCTATTGTAGTTTTGGGCGTATTGGTTGCCAATAGCATGTCAAACATGCTCTGGACTTATTAAATGAAATATGAATCGAAGATCAGGATTTTCCAGTTCAGGAAGTAAAAATATATAAAGATGAAAATATATCTGAATTGCCAATGGGAGATTTATTTTTCCATTTTATTTTTACTCATCATATTTGGTTGCAGCAAAAAATCAAACAATTGTCCGCTTCAGCAATACACGGAGGAATGTACAGAAAAGGGAAATAGTGTTTTTGGTGATCCATTCAGTGTACCCTATAATCGGGTCGTGATATATACTTTTGAAGAGCATTGCAGGGAATACGCCTTAACATTCGTAGAAAATGAAAGTTATGATTTAGGTTCTTCCTCAAAACATTGTGTTTTGAAATAAGGGATGAATGAGTGAACCCTGAATGTTATAAAACTCCCAGATTCCTGTCGGGACCCCTTCATTGTAAAAATGACGAGCCAAAAGGACACCATTACTTTTATTAAGTCCATAATAGTTCCATACGGCGTCTTTTTTACCTGCTTTATAAGCATTGGTCTGGGCATGAACGATCAACAATGCAAAAAAACAAATCAAGAAGAGAACCTTCTTTTTCATAGTATGATGAATTGATTATAAGGATGGGTTTAATCGTTACAACACGTTTTTAAAACGTTTAATTTTTTTGGTATCTGCTTCTGTTGCGGGGAAAATGCTCACCGCTGCGCCGCCGCCTTTTGCCAGTTCAATCCTCAGTTTTGTGCTGCTGTCAACAATAAACTGCTCAATGATATATACCTCCGGATTGTCTTTCCAGTCTGCACCGGCGCCATCCCGGTAAATCGTAGCAACATATTTGTTCCCTTTCTCCAGAAAGGATAATGCCAAATCTGCTTTACGGCTATTTTCATCCGTAATGGCGCCGACAAACCATTTGGGAGATCCTTTTTCTTTCCTCGCGATATAAATATAATCACCGGGTTCAGCACCGAGGATCCGTGTATCATCCCAGTCGGTCGTTACGTCTTTTATGAATTGAAACGCGTCTTTATGGGTTTCATAGTTTTCCGGTAAATCAGCCACCATTTGCAAAGGGCTATACAGTGTAACATACAGCGCCAGTTGTTTACAAAGCGTGGTATGCATTTGCCGGGCGGGAGCAGGCACACTATATCCTTTCATTTTAAATATACCGGGTGTATAATCCATGGGGCCGCCCATCAGCCGGGTGAAGGGCAGAATGGTTTCGTGTTCCGGAGGGCTGCCAGTGCTGAATGCATTGTATTCATTTCCGCGGCCTGCTTCAGATGCCATCCAGTTTGGCCAGGTGCGCTGTAACCCTGTAGGTCTTACGGGTTCATGAGAATCCAGCATGATCTGGTGTTCAGCCGCTTTTTGTGCCACGCGCAGATAGTGATCTATCATCCATTGGCCATCGTGGTGTTCCCCGCGAGGAATAATTTTACCAACGTATCCGGTTTTTACAGATTTATAGCCAAAAAGGTTCATGAACCGGAAAGCGGTATCCATCTGTCGTTCGTAGTCGGATGCCGATCCGGATGTTTCATTGTGCATAATCAGGCTTATATTTTTGGAGGCGGCATACCGGGTGATCTCCTTTATATCAAAATCCGGATAAGGTTTTGTGAAATCAAATACCTTTTCTTTCCAGTTACCAAACCAGTCTTCCCAGCCCGTATTCCAACCTTCCACCAGCACCCCCTGAATATTATTGGCTGCAGCAAAATCGATATACCGTTTCACATTGGCGGTATTCGCCCCATGATGACCGTGGGGGATTAATTGTCCGTCTTTACCCAGACTGTCAGGAAAATCAGAATAACTCCAGCTGCTTTTCCCGGTTTGCATTTCCCACCAGACACCGGTAAATTTCATGGGTTTGATCCAGGAAGTATTGGAGATAACCGATGGGTCATTGAGGTTGAGAATTATTTTGGAAGAAAGGATCTCTTCGGCCTTATCACTTATTATGATGGTCCTCCAGGGCGTTTTGAAAGGAGCATGCAGGTAAGCCTTATTACCATAGGCATCCGGAACCAGACTGGCATGCAGGGAATAATTCTTTCTGTCTACATGCAGTTGCATGGCGGAGTAATTAACCAGGGCCGCTTCATGAATATTGATATACAGTCCATCACTGGTTTTCATCATCAGGGGGGTTTGCACGGAATAGGGATCCGGTGCCACGCGAACGGCAATATCAGTAGATGTTTCCACTAATTTCCTGTTATCTATTTCACTTATCCGTGAAGTGGTATAGAGGTATTCATTGGTATCAAAATCACCGGGGATCCAGAATGCTTTATGATCACCGGTCAGGTTAAATTGCGTCAGCTCGTCGGTAACAATAAAATATTTTAACCCGGGCTGAAGGGGAAATTCATACCGGAATCCAACACCGTCTTCAAAAACCCTGAAAATAATATTGAGCAGTAAACCCGGTGACTGCTTCGAATGAAGGTGGATGGTTAGTTCTTCATAATGATTACGGATTTCTTTTGTTTCACCCCAGACCGTTGGCCAGGTCTGGTCAAATGATTTTCTTTCTATGCCGGTCATTTGGAAAGAAGTAAACAAGAGGCTGTCCGAATTCACCGCAAACCCAAGCCGGGAGGGCAGTATAACGGGTTTATTGTTGTAGGAAACTTCGTAAAAAGGGGTTCCGTTTCCATCCAGTGTAAAGACCAGCTTTATTTTCCCCAGAGAAGATGTCTGGGGTTGCTGGGCTTTTGACTGCAGAAGAAGGAAGCATACTGATAAAGTGGCAAGAATTTTATTCAATTTCATGTGCAGGCAGATAGGTATTTAAAATTTAAGATACGGTTTTTAAATAATAAGATGCCGCCTCAGCGTTCAAATCTTTAAAGGGATTTACCGTTGATCCCATAACCCGGATCATACAATGAAATGTTAATACGAAAACTTTCTTAGTTGAGTGGTGTTTTTTCAGTTTCAGTGGTACAAATCAGCCCGCTTTGCCAGCGAATTTTCAGATTATATTATGTAAAGCAATAATGAACTACCACTGATACCATACCGCTTTACTTAGTCTACTAATCAGATATATATTTAAGGAGGCATTTCATTTACCAACTCAAAAACGATTATGTATGAAAACAAAACTTGTTTGTCTTTTTGGCCTGCTTCTGATATCTGTTCAAATGCATGCAACTACAAATGATCCGGCAACCGTGAATGATAAACTGATTAAAGCATTCAGGGAAACCTTTCCTCAGGCAAAGACAGTACACTGGAACGAGAACGGGGAATCTTATTTTGTCCATTTCCAGGAAAATGCGATTGCATCAGAGATCGAGTATGACCATGACGGGAATTTTGTCGAGTCAGAAAGGTATTATACTGACGCTGATATGCTGCCGCTACACCTGGCTTGCGAACTCCATAAAAAATTCGCTGGAAAAACCGTTTATGGCGTTACGGAAACAAATACCGATACAGAAACCTTCTACTATGTAAAGTTGCAGGATGATAAGGAATGGGTAACTGTAAAAGGGAACTCGTTCGGTGTAACAGAAGTGGTTGAAAAGTTTAATAAAGTGCTGTAGTGGCCATGAAAAGCTGAAAATGAATATCTTTCCGGATTAAACTGGTTTTCATGTTTCGTATTGGTTTAATCCGTGAAACGAAAATTCCTGCAGATAACCGGGTGGCTCTGATTCCATCGCAGTGTAAATGGTTGCAAAAAAATTTTGCGTCGCTCAAAATATATGCTCAACCTTCGGGCGACCGTTGTTATACGAATAAGGAATATGAAATGGCGGGGGTTGACTTGAAGGAGGATCTGGGGGATTGTGACTATTTATTCGGGATCAAGGAAGTTCATCCGGATCATCTCATACAAGGGAAAAAATACCTGTTCTTTTCCCATACGAGAAAAATGCAACCCTATAACCGGGATTTATTCCGGACGATCCTGGATAAAAAAGTTACGCTGATCGACTATGAATGTATGGAGCATGAAGACGGGCAGCGGATTCTTGGATTTGGTTTTTTTGCGGGCATCGTAGGAGCGCATAATGGAATGATGGCTTTTGGGATCCGTTCCGGTAAATATGATCTGCCCAGGGTTTATAAACATCCAAGTTTTAAACAGCTTATTCATGGATATTTTGGAATTAAACTTCCGAATATAAAAGTTGTGATCACCGGATCAGGCAGGGTAGCCCATGGGCTGCTGGAAGTGATGAACCTGCTGGGTATTATTGAACTGGAACCGGATGAATACATCTCCAGGAATTTTTCATATCCTGTTTTCACACAGCTTAAAGGTGCTTTGTTATACCAGCATAAAAAAAACGGAAACTATAACCGGGAGGAATTTCACAACCACCCAGCATCGTATCAATGCCTGTTCAAACCCTTCGCGGAAAATTCTGATATACTGCTGAACGGTATTTACTGGAATCCGCCCATGCCGCGCTTATTTGAATGGGATCACCTTTTATCGTCCGGCTTCCGGATTCAAACGATAGCAGATATTACCGATGACATAGATGGATCCGTTCCCTGTAACCTGGGAGATGGGACGATGCAGGATCCGGTTTATGGAGTCAATAAAGAATCACATGTTCGCACCGCACCCTATATCGAAGGGTCCATCGATATCATGGCTGTTGGAAATCTTCCCAATGAATTACCGCGAGACGCGTCCCGGTATTTCGGTGAGCAGCTGATCAAATATATCCTGGAAGACCTTTTTAAGGAAGGTTCCCCCGTGGTTCAACGAGCCACTATTGTACAGGAAGGTGTGGTTACGAAGGGGTTTGCTTACCTGAATGCATATACTTCCTGATTGAAGAGTGTGAGAGTGTGAGAGTGTGAGAGTGGATTCGGCCAACGGCCAACTGACAATGCTGACATTAGCAGTAATAATCTTTCATCAGCGCGATAAATTCCAAACTGTACTTACCCGCTTCATTTTTAATCGTCAACTCCTTTGAAAAGGCGTGTTCAGGTTTCTTAAATCCATATTGACAAATAGTTCGAAAAGGCGCATGTGCGGGTGTTTGACGAATCGTTAGTTTTTCCTGAAGAAAGAATCCGGTGGAAGAAGCAAGCATTCCAAAATATTCCGTCCGGTGATAAGGGAGCAGGATGCTGAAACCACCGTCTGAACGGAGATTATATTTAATGACAGAAACGAGTTCATCCAGTGTCAGGGACTCTTCGTGTTTGGCTTTATTTTTTTTCAGTTCCGGTGAACGCAGGTCTGATTCGAAAAAGGGCGGATTGATAATCATATACTCATAGTCTCCGGGATAGTTATAGATGCGGGCATCGCCTTCCAGTAAATGAATACGATCTGACCATGGACTTTCCTGTATATTTTCACTTGCCTGCGCACAGGTTTCCGGATCCCATTCGATCGTATCAATCCGGGCGTCCGATTTTTGGGCCAGCATCAGGGGAAGCAATGCAGTTCCGGTTCCGATATCCAAAATCTTTTTTACGCCGGGCACCCGCAGGGCTGTCCAGGCACCGAGTATACAGGAATCCGTGCATACTTTCATTGCACATCGGTCCTGCTGAATGGTAAACTTCTTAAAACGGAAATAGGAATTGGACATTATCAGATTTTACCAGCTGGCCCGGGCACTCACGGTGGTGGATAACGGAGAAAATGCCTGATCCATAAATTTAAAATATCCGGTCATTGCAATCATGGCCGCATTGTCAGTACAATATTCCATTTTTGGAATAAAAGTTTTCCATCCCAGCGATTGACCCATTTCCACAAAATCTTTCCGCAGTCCCTGATTGGCTGAAACACCTCCTGCCAGGCATACCTGTTTTATCCCGGTTTGGGCAGCTGCTTTTTTTAACTTGTTTAATAAAATAGAAACAATCCGACCCTGTATGGAAGCGCAGATATCAGCGAGGTTTTTCTCGACAAAATCCGGGGTCTTCGCTTTTTCATTCTGAATAAAATATAGTATGGCGGTTTTAAGTCCGCTGAAACTAAAATTGAGTCCGGCGATCTGCGGTTCAGGAAATTTAAACCGGGCCGGATTACCGTCCGCAGCATACCGGTCAATCAATGGACCTCCCGGATAGGGAAGTCCCAGGAGTTTGGCTGACTTGTCAAAGGCTTCACCTGCCGCGTCGTCGGTGGTTTCTCCGATCACCTGCATTTGGGAAGGAGATTCGCAAACCACAATCTGGGTATGACCACCACTCACGGTTAAACATAAAAAGGGGAAAAGTGGAATATCTCCCTTGTTTTCTTTTCCGCCCATCAGATTGGCCAAAACATGGGCCTGCATATGATGAACGGAAATGAGTGGAAGATTCAATGAATAAGCAAGTGATTTGGCAAATTGGGCGCCAACCAACAGTGAACCGATCAATCCCGGAGCCTGTGTAAAAGAAATAGCATCCAGTTCAGAGATTTCAACGCCGGCCGTTATCAGGGCCTGATCCACGACGGGAAGAATATTTTGTATATGGGCACGACTTGCCAGTTCGGGAACCACACCTCCATAGTGGGAATGGATTTCCTGTGCAGCGATTATATTGGACAATATCCATCCATCACGGCATACCGCAGCGGCTGTTTCGTCGCAGGAAGATTCAATGCCTAAAATGGTAATACGCAAAGACGGGATTTTGGGCAAAGATATGGGGAGTATGGGAAGTGTGAAAGTGTGAGAGTGTGAGAGTGGGAGAGTGGGGAAGTGTTGCTCGTTAGGCGTATCAGTTTGTGGAGCGCATCGCCACGACCGGATCGAGGCGTGAGGCAATGACTGCCGGGATGATGCCTGCAATGATGCCTACCCCAAGACAAATCCCGATGGCAAGCCCGATAATTTCCATCGGTATAAAAACCTTAAAGCGGAACATGGCGGAGAATATCGCCGCAAGTATATAGACAGCGACCAAACCGATTAAACCGCCGATAATACAGAGAAATGAAGATTCGAGCAGGAATTCCGAAATGATTGTATTTTTTTTAGCGCCCAGCGCCTTTTTTAATCCGATCTGTGAAGTGCGTTCACGAACCGTTACAAACATAATATTGGCAACGCCAAACATCCCCACAATAAGAGACAATGCTGCTATGGCCCATCCCCCGATATTCAGGTTTTCGAAAATGGTGTCGGTTATTTTAGTAAAAGCCTCAATATCATTCAGCGTAAAATCGTCATCCTGGCCGGGCGTTAATTTATGAATGGACCGCATGGCACCGGTCAGTTCATCTTTCAAAGCAGGGATACTCACACTTTCTTTTCCTTCCACAATAATTCTCGGTACTGCGTCTTCATCCCGGATTATTTGTTTCATAAATTTATAAGGCATAATAATGCAGTCATCATAATGCCAGATATCCATCAGGCTCTGTCCTTGTTTCTCTATTACCCCGATCACCACGGCCACTTTACCATGTTGCAGACGAACGGTTTTACCCAGGGCGGATTCGGGATTCGTAAATATTTTTTCTGCTACACTGTATCCGATCACCAGATTATTTTCTCCCTGGTCTAAATCTTTAGGTTGCAGATACCGCCCCAAGGCGATATCAAAGTGTTCAATTTTTTGAAAATCTTCCGTTACTCCGTAATATAAAATGCCATTGAGTATCTCATTCTGGTACTCAAAAACGGATTGATTTCTGGTTACGTACGTCGCATTCTGAATAATTGGAACCCTGTCTTTTAGTTCCTTTAATTCATGATATTTAGGAATGGGGCGTTTAAAAAAGCGCCACCAGGGGAACCCGCTATCATTTATATACTGCCATTTATCGATCATTATTGTATTTGATCCAATGGCTTTTATGTCATTTTGAACAGCTGTTTTCATACTGCTGATGGTAGCCAGCACACTAATTATACAGAAAATACCAAACGTGATACCGAGTAATGATAAAAAAGTGCGCAGTTTATTGGACCGGAATTCTTCCAGTGCCATTTTCAGGCTGGTAATGATGATATTGAAGTAACGTGACAGCGGTTTGGTTTTGATGCCAATATCGTAATAAATCAGCGAACTTTTCCGCCTTCCTTCCCGATTCAGCGATTGTTTTTAAAATTAAAATACTTTAACGCGCCATTGGCGGCTGAAAACTTTTCCGGGAGCCGATTTTTCAATGCCCTCCTTATGTTCAAGATACTGATCGCTTTCCACACTGTCTGCAATCCCACACCAGGGTTCAAGGCAAATAAAATCCGCATCTTTTGCAGACCATATCCCCAGAAAAGGAAATTCACCCATTTGAAACAGGATTCCGTGGGCGGTTTTACCGGATATCAGTGATATTTCGGAGGAAGCCGGGTATTTAAAGACAAGTGCATCCTGATAGAATAAAGATTTCTGCAGGTTGAGCCGGTTGCTGTCATTTAAAACCGGTACAGGCTGGCTTTGAATAAGGCCATCTTTTGAAATGGGCCAGCGTTGCAGATTTTCACTTTCTTCAAATCGCAAATAATAATCAGAAAATTGGGTATTGGAGTCCAGCGGCAACCGGAATGCAGGATGGCCGCCCACAGAAAAATAAAGGATTCCGGTGCCTGTATTGGTAATCATATATTCTGTACTGAGTTCTTCTCCGAGCAGTTGATAACGGATCCGGAATTCAAAATCAAAAGGATAATTCTTTTTGGTCTCTTCATTGCTTTGCAGCAGCAGAGTGATCTCTTTACGGCTTTGCTTTTCCAGCTGGAATTCCATGTCCCTGGCGAATCCATGCCGGGGGAGTTGATAAGATTTTCCCTGGAAGATATAGGTATTATTTTTCAGGCTGCCGACAATAGGAAATAATACCGGGGATCGTTTTGCCCAGAATGCCGGATCTCCGTTCCATAAGTATTCTATTCCTGTTACGGTATTCACAATGCTTTGGAGTTCCGCGCCTTTCAGGGCGACTTCAACTTTTAATACTTCGTTCTCCAGAATGACCATGAGATTTGAAATTTGAAATGAGGCGGACCTTTCCGCAAAGTTAATGTCTGCCTGCTGCCGGTGAAAACAATTATCTTGCACAACAATGAAAACCAATTTTTGTATTTTATCCGTTGCTGTCCTGCTGGGACTTATTTCCTGCAGTAAACCGGAAGCTCCTGAATACAGGGGGTTCCGGAATTTTTCCATTGAGCATGTCGGTATGGATTCTGCCTTGCTGCATGCGGAACTGGCATTTTACAATCCGAATGCATATAATTTGGAATTGAAGCGGGGGGATGTGAATGTGTACCTGGATGATCAGATCGCTAATCATTATGTACTGGATTCCACCATTTTTATTCCGAAGAAAGACAGTTTTTTTGTCCCGCTGAATCTGAGGGTCAGCCCGAAACTTTTGTTGGCCAGTGCGCTCAAAATGCTGATGAACGATGCCCGGATAAAAGTCCGCCTGATTGGAAGTATTCGTTTAAAAAAGAGTGGTGTTGGATTTACGGTGCCGATTGACTATGAAGTAATGCAATCATTGAAGTAGTCGAATACTACTTCAATGTGCCAATGTGCCAATGTGCCAATGTGAAGATGTGCAGGAGGTTCCCACATCACGTATCATGCATCGGGTGTAAGTATTCGTGAATCACACTTCACGCATTCAGCGTAAGCAGAATCGCCGCTATTTTTTCTTCAGTATCCATTTTCTTCTTTCGTTCCAGGTCAATAACTTCCTGTCTGGCATGTTGAACAAACCGTTCGTTGGATAATTTTTTGTTCAGTACTTCCAGAAATCCTTTATAATAAGCCAATTCCTTTTCCAGATCTTCTTTTATGGCCGATTCATCCATTTTACCGGGACTTTTGAATCCTATCTGGAAGGATTGAAAGGGAAGGATCTGGATGGATTTATCGCTTCCCGTCATTTGCGTTGTGAAATCAATGCGTGAACAATGGAGCTGCTTCCGGATGATGGCATATATACTTTCATCTTCGCCGAAAATTTCCCTGGGAATCAGCAGGCATTCAATGGCTTCGCTGTTTTTTAATTGCTGCTGATGGCGGAATTCACGGCCAACGGTCAGAAATGACCGAAGTTTTTCTCCGATCATAAGATTGGATGGTTCGAAATTGTTTTCCGGAGCAAATTGTTTTATACAGAGATCATCATCCCTGACCCTTTCCCGCAACAGGTGATATATTTCTTCCGTCACAAAAGGCATAAAGGGATGCAACCACAGCAGGAGTTCATCAAAAAATGAAATCGTTTTTTCAAAATACAGTGGATGCAGGGGTTTTTCAAATCCCGGTTTCACCCACTCCAGATACCAGCTGCAGAAATCATCCCAGATTAAAGAGTATATCGTTTTTAGAGCTTCACTGAGTTTAAATTCTGCAAATAGTTTATTTATTTCTGTTTTTGCCTGATTGAAACGGTCTTCAAACCATAACACGGCAAATGCTCCGGAATCTTCTTCAGATTCAGGTTCTTTCGCCGGCACCAGTTTTTCTCCCCACATGCGCACCAGTTTGAGTACGTTCCAGAGTTTATTGTTAAAATGCCGTCCCTGCTCAAGTCCGCCTTCATCAAAGAGCAGGTCATTCCCGGCCGGGGCGGAAATCATAATTCCAAACCGCACGGCGTCTGCCCCGTATTTATCAATGAGCATCAGTAAATCGGGTGAATTCCCAAGGCTCTTACTCATTTTTCTTCCCTGCTTATCCCTGACCATACCGGTAAAATAAACATCGGGAAACGGAATCGCATTTTCGAATGCAAGTCCGGCCATGATCATGCGTGCTACCCAGAAAAACATGATGTCCTGCCCGGTGACCAGCACGGAAGCCGGATAGTAATAGTCAAAATCTTCGTTTCCCGGTTCCGTGATTCCCTTAAAAACTTCGATGGGCCATAACCAGGAGGAAAACCAGGTATCCAGCACATCTTCATCCTGAGTCAGTTCTTCCTGTACTGCCAGCAATCCGTATTGATCCTGGTAGGCTTCCAGGGCCAGAGATTCATTTTCGGCGACCACAAAATTTCCTTTTGAATCATACCAGGCCGGGATCCGCTGACCCCACCATAGTTGCCGGGAAATACACCAGTCTTTTACATTTTCCAGCCAGTATTTATAGGTTGCCAGAAATTTTTCTTCAGGATGAATCTGAATCCTGCCGGAGATCACGGCGTTCAGGGCTGGAGATGCCAGTGGTTTCATTTTTACGAACCACTGGGTGGAAATACGGGGTTCCACAACGGCATAACTCCGCTGGGAATATCCAATTCTTGTTGAATACGCTTCTTCATTCAACAGCAATCCTTCTTCCTTTAATCGTTCAACTACTTTTTTTCGGGCTTCGAACCGGTCCATGCCGACAAAGATTTCTGCTGCGGCAGACAGGGTTCCGTCTTCATTTAAAGTGTCGATAACCGCCAGCCCGTGTTTCAACCCCAGGTTATAATCATTGATATCATGTGCCGGGGTCACTTTTAATGCGCCTGTTCCAAAATTCATATCAATACAGTCGTCCGTAATCAGTGGAACTTTCCGGTTTACAAGCGGTACGATAACCATTTTTCCATGGAGGCCCTGGTATTTCGGATCGTCTGGATGAACACAAACGGCAGTATCACCCATGATGGTTTCCGGCCGCTGGGTTGCTATGATTATATAGTTATTTGATTCCGCGAGCGGGTATTTGATATAGTAAAGGATTCCTTCTATATCCCGGTATTCCACTTCTTCATCACTCAGCGCCGTTTTCGCTGCAGGATCCCAGTGAATCATACGGGCACCCCGGTATATCATTTTTTTCTGAAAAAGTGTTACGAAAACTTTCATGACCGCTTTGTAATAGTGATCATCCATTGTAAAAGTGGTCCGGTTCCAGTCCACACTGCACCCGAGTTTCGCGATTTGTTCGTAAATGATGCTTCCGTATTTTTCTTTCCATTCAAAAGCATATTCGAGAAATGCTTCCCGTGAAAGTTTATTTTTGTCAATCCCTTTTTCTTTTAACATGGCGACTACCCGGGCCTCGGTGGCAATGGACGCATGATCACTGCCGGGGACCCAGCAGGCATTGAATCCTTTCATGCGGGCGCGACGGACCAGGATATCCTGTACGGTCTCATTGAGGGTATGACCCATATGAAGCACACCGGTTACATTGGGAGGAGGAATGACGATGGTAAATGGAGGCCGTTGATCCGGGGAACTATTGAAATACTTCTTATTCGTCCAATGCAAATACCATTTAGATTCGACATATGAAGGGTCGTAATGTTTGCTTAATTCCATCCGGGGCATTCATTTTTAGGATGGCAAAGTTAATCAATCGCAGAGAAGGGGATAAAAGGCGTCACAAAAAAAAGTTTCCGCCTTTCAGCAGAAACTTTTTTACGAGAGAGAGAATATGAAGTCACCCTCCCTTATTAATAAAATAGAGGTTTTGAAATCAGATTCAATGGCAGGCGAATCGTTGCTAAGCGAACCAATACAGGTAAGAAAGCAACATCACCAGACTAAGGAAACCAAAAGCAAACAAAGCTGTTTTTGCATTTTCTCCCAAATGAAATGAATGCATCGTTCTTTTCATACATGAAAATTTAAAGTGAAACCATGTTAAAAAAACATTTGTTTCAAGGGGTACACGATGGTCAACTAGGGTGCGGTCTCTCTTACGATTTGGTACGGCCAGGGGTAAAAAACACGGTTTGGCTACCGTTACCGACAAATATATACTGTTTTTTTGGCAGATGAAAGCGTTTTGGCAGAATTTTTTGGAATTCCGCCTGAAAAAAAACTCCGGCAGGGCCGGAGTCAATTATCTGTTATTAATTGTCAATTGTCAATTCAGAAGCTAATGATTCAGGGTTATTATAGCCGTTAACCATTAACAAGTAACAATTATCCTGGCCTAGGTCAGGGTAAAAACATAGGCAAACAGCATGATAGAGCAAAAATACAGGACAGTGATTATGACTGTCATGGTTGTTTTTTCTCCAACATGAGGAATGTGAAGGTGTTTCATGTCTTGGATTTAATGGTGAATAGGGAGGACGAACAAAGCGCTTTCATGGGGTTCGGGGTATAAATTTTTAAAAACATCTGATTTTCGGGAAAACTGAAGCGTGATTATTCCTAACTTTATTAGCAAAAGGCTCTCAGGAGGTAAACCGCCTATGTATGCGATCGTAGATATCGAAACGACAGGTAGTTATGCTGCTAATAACGGTATCACTGAATTGGCTATTGTGCTGCATGATGGAAATAAGATCGTGGACCGGTATGAAACGCTTATAAATCCTGAATCGCCTATTCCACAGTATATCCAGGTGTTAACGGGTATTCATCCCGGAATGCTGAAAGATGCACCGTTGTTCTCAGAAGTTGCGGCCCGGGTATACGACATGCTGAAAGATGCTGTATTCGTTGCCCATCATGTAAACTTTGACTATTCCTTTATCAAATACCAGCTGGAAGCGGTTGGTTATGAACTGGATTCGAAAAAACTCTGTACTGTCCGCCTCAGCCGTAAGATTTTCCCCGGGTTTGCCAGTTATAGCCTGGGTAAACTCTGCCGGGAACTCGATATACCCGTTCTGAACAGGCATCGGGCTGGGGGTGATGCAGATGCGACCACTATTCTTTTTGAGAAAATCCTACTCCGGGATGATCAGGGAACTGCCGTCCGCCAGATGCTGCATGGTAAAAGCCGGGAGCAATACCTGCCCCCCAACCTGCCTTCAGAACAAATTTCTTCCATTCCCTATACGCCGGGTGTTTATTATTTCCATAACCAGAAAGGCAAAGTGATCTATGTTGGGAAAGCAATAAACCTGCGTAGCCGGGTCTGCAGTCATTTTTCGAATAATCAGGTCAGCCTTCGAAAGCAGGAATTCCTCCGGAATATTTATTCTGTTTCCTGGAAGGACTGCGGAACGGAGCTGATGGCTTTCCTTTTTGAATGCGTGGAGATCAGGCGCCTGTGGCCGGTTTATAATACCAGCCTTAAGCGGTTTGAACAGCGTTTCGGACTCTATGTTTATGAAGATCAGAGCGGATACCTGCGACTGACGATCGAAAAGAAAAAGCAAAGTCTGACTGCCCATTATAGTTTTAACGGATTATCAGAAGGGTGGCAGGTCCTGCGCAAACTGGTAAGTCAATTTGAACTTTGTCCTAAACTTTGTTTTATCCAAAAAGGCAACGAAACCTGTACCGGTATAAAAGAAAACGCCTGCCGTGGTGCCTGTATACAAAAGGAAACAGCACTGGATTACAATAAGCGATTGACCGGGGCATTGCAGTCTTTAAAGGAAATGCTTCCTTCATTTATGATCCGTGACCGCGGAAGAGATGCTACCGAAGAAAGTTGTGTATTAATTGAAAACGGTCGCTTATATGGGATGGGATACCTGGACAAAGAGCTGCAAATTCAGGATCTCGAAACCCTGAAAGAACAACTGACTGTGTATCCGGAAAATGATTATATGCGGGGACTGGTTTATTCGTATGCCGAGAAATGGCCGGAGAAGAAACAGCGTGTCGGAGTGTGGGGAGTATAAGGAGTTTTGAGCGTTGAATTCTAAAGAAGTGATTTTACCAGACTCAAAAATTGTGTCCGCGGAATCATTCGCGCACCCATCGATTCCAGATGAGCGGTATACACCTGGCAATCGATTAATTCCACACCTTCTGTTTTTAATTGTTGAACATATTTTATAAATGCGAATTTGCTTGCATTACTATACCGGCTGAACATACTTTCTCCATAAAATATTTTACCCAGACGGATGCCGTACAGTCCGCCAATCAATTCACCATTCAATCGGACTTCTGCGCTCTGCGCATATCCTGCATAATGCAGGTCACTGTAAGCACTGCGCATTTCCTCCGTTATCCAGGTTCCATCCTGTCCGCGGCGTGAAATGGCTTTACACTGGCTGATTACGGCATTGAAATCGGTGTTGGTGGAAAATTCAAATGGTTGTTTTCTCAGCAATTGTTTCATGCTGGCACTTATTTTCAGTTCTGAAGGAAATAATACAAATCGTGGATCCGGACACCACCAGAGTATATATTTGTTTTCATACCAGGGAAAAATTCCATTCCGGTATGCATGCAGAAGCCTTTCCCGGGACAGATCTCCTCCAATGGCAAGGAGTCCATCTTCGTCAGACATTTCCGCAGGTGGAAACCGCAACTCTTTACCAAGGGCTATGAGCGCCATTAAACTTTGAAGATTTAAGAAATGGGAAATGAGATTAGGACTTTGAAAGGACTTCTATTGTTGCGCCGATTCCACGTTCAGTGATTGCATCACACATAGGTTTTAATTCTTCATAACTTCCCTGTTTCACCCCATATTTTCCCTGTGTATGTATTATCATTGCACACTGTTCCGCCTGTTCAGTGGAGTGATTGCAAATTTCAATGAGCGTTTGAATGACCCATTCAAAACTATTCACTTCATCATTCCAAACGACCAGGCTATAGGGAGCTTCCACCTCTGTCAGGACGTCGGTGTCAAAGGAATGTTCTTCATAATTACCTGGTTTATTTAACTGGCTTGCCATTGGATAAAATTAAAACATTGATTCCTTTATGCAAAGGACTTGCAGACAAGGTTTATATAAATGCTGTTATTTCTACCGGTCTGTTGATGAAAATACCCAAAATAGTCGTTCTCCGTGAAAAAAAAGAGGAATAGGGGGGCACGGACTTTGAATAGGTTGATTATCTGTTCATTAAAATATAACTATATGAAAACGGTATTATTTTCTTCTGTCCTGGCTCTTGGCCTCGGTTTATGCGCATGTAATGATAGCAGTCGCGAAGGACATCAGGATACAGTCGACAGTGCTAAAGCGGTTAATAAAGAAGTAAAATCTGTTCAGGCAGACGCGTCAAATTTTGCAGTGAATGCAGCCAACGGGGGCATGATGGAAGTTATTTTAGGTAAAATTGCTCAGGTAAATGCATCCAGCCTGCGTGTTAAATCTTTTGGCGAAATGATGGTCAGGGATCATACAGAAGCAAATGAAAACCTGAAAGCCATCGCAGGTGCATTACATATTGCATTACCGGATTCTGTGAGTGATGATACGAAGAAAGAAATCGACCACATGAAAATGAAAAAAGGGAAGGATTTCGACAAAGCATATGTGAGTATGATGTTGGATGACCATAAAAAGGATATCGCTGAATTCCGTAAATGTGCTGACAATTGTTCTGACTCAACGATTAAATCCTTTGCGTATTCAACCCTTCCCGTGCTTGAAAAACATTTGGATTCCATTCAGGCGATCGGAGCGAAGAAATAAGAAAATGCCGAACGCTTGACGCCCGGCGATCTGCTGAATAAAATGCGTTGGGCGTTATGCATCAGGCGTTAAGCCTTAAAGCCTATTTTTGCTTCCAAACTGCAATAAATGGCAATTACAAGGAAGCATATTCAGATAAAAGATAATAATGATACGGGTTTTGGCGGCAATCCTGATAATTACGGCGGACGTTTTGTAAATCGTGACGGGAGTTTTAATGTTAGAAAAGAAGGTTTTCCTTTTTTCAAACGGTTCAGTCTTTTCCACACCATGCTGAATCTTCCCTCCTGGAAGTTCTTTGGGGCGTTGTTTGTTTTTTACCTCTGCGTCAATTTTATTTTTGCCTGTATTTATTTTTATATCGGAAGGGGAGAGTTTCAGGGCATTTTGGCCGTTACGACCTGGGATCTTTTTAAAGAGGTATTTTTTTTCAGTACGGAAACGTACACCACAGTTGGATATGGAAGGGTGAATCCAACCGGTAATCTTGCGAATTCAGTTGCTGCCATTGAATCAATGTTGGGATTTTTATCATTTGCCATTGCGACCGGTCTGTTATATGGGCGCTTTTCAAAGCCGAAGGCTTTTCTTTTTTTTAGTAAGCAGGCACTGATAAGTCCTTACAGAGAAAGCAAGGCCTTCATGTTCCGCTTTGCTACTTATAAGGACAATCACACACTTACTAATGTGGACATCAAGGTAAATGCAGCATTACTGGTGGAAGAAAATGGTAAAGTGGCATATAAATTTTATGATCTGGATTTGGAAAGAAGTCACGTGGAATCGCTACCAATGAATTGGACAGTGGTTCATCCGTTGAATCAGGAAAGTCCCTTGTTTGATTTTAGTACGGAGGAAATGAAAAAAGCAGACCTGGAAGTATATGTCACTGTACGCGGTTTCGATGATGTATATTCCAATGTGGTCCAGCAGCGTACTTCCTACACATATGACGAAATATTATTCGACCGGAAATTTGTACAGATGTATCGGGAAAGCGAGGATGGTAAAACAACCATTGTGGAATTGAACAGACTGCATGAACACCGGGAGATTAAAGGGTGAGCGTGCTTTGCCCGCCGAAGCATTAGCGAAGGCGGGTGAGCGTGTGAGTGAGTAATAAAATAAATTAAGTGGTATAAAGAGAGGGGAATGACCATGACTCCAGTCCGGGCTTCGGGTACGCTTATACGTTTGTTTACAGGGAGCATTTTTTATTCTTGGCTCAGACCGCAACGCCGTCAGCGTAACTACTGACCGGCTCACAGGTACAAATCAGATTCCGGTCTCCGTAGGTATTATTCACCCGCCCGATAGAAGGCCAGAATTTATTTATTCTCGTATAAGGCAATGGGAAAGCTGCTTTTTCCCGTCCATAACCATGGTTCCAGACGTCTGCTGTAATGACAGACTGAGTATGCGGTGCATTTTTTAATGGGTTGTCTATCCGGTCCATCCTGCCTTCGGCAATGTCCTGAATCTCCTGATAAATGGAGATCATCGCATCGCAAAACCTGTCCAGCTCTGCTTTGTCCTCACTTTCTGTGGGTTCAATCATAATGGTTCCAGGTACAGGAAAACTCAAAGTAGGTGCATGAAAGCCATAGTCCATCAACCGTTTAGCGACGTCTTCTGCTTCAATGCCTGCCTGCACTTTGAAAGGTCTCAGGTCCACGATAAACTCATGGGCGCAGGTATTATTTGGTCCCGTATATAAAATGGGATAGTGGGACTGGAGGCGGGATTTCATATAATTCGCATGCAGAATGGCATAGGCAGTCGCCTGCCGGATTCCCTGCGAGCCCAGCATTTTTATATATGCATAACTGATGAGCAGGATACTTGCAGATCCATAACGGGCAGCGCTAACCGCACCGATACCCGGAACACCCGGATGGGTCCAATGTCCGGGCAGATGATCTTTTAGTTTTTCATTTACACAGATGGGGCCCATACCGGGTCCGCCACCGCCATGGGGGATCGCAAACGTTTTATGCAGGTTCAGGTGACAGACGTCTGCACCGATAAACCCGGGACTGGTTAATCCGACCTGGGCATTCATATTGGCGCCATCCATATAGACCAGGCCACCGTTATCATGAATGATCTGGCAGATATCTTTAATGCCTTCTTCAAACACGCCGTGGGTGGACGGATAAGTGACCATCAGTCCGGCGAGTTCATTTTTATGAAAGATTGCTTTTTCTTTCAGGTCCTGAATATCGATATGCCCATCTTCATCGCTTTTCACAACAACTACTTTCATGCCTGCCATCACGGCGCTGGCCGGATTGGTGCCATGGGCTGAAATCGGTATCAGCATCACCTGCCGGTGTTGCTGGGCATGCGCAGCATGGTAGGAACGGATCGCCAGGAGGCCTGCATATTCTCCCTGGGCGCCACTGTTAGGCTGCAGGGAAGTGGCTACAAAACCGGTGATGGTACACAGCCAGGATTCCAGTTCGCTGATCATTTGTTCATAACCTTTCCATTGGAAGGCCGGTGCAAAAGGATGCATTTTGCTAAAGCCGGGCCAGCTTACCGGAATCAGTTCACTGGCAGCATTTAGTTTCATCGTGCAGGAACCCAGTGGAATCATGGATGTATTCAAAGAAAGGTCTTTGTTCTCCAGGCTTTTCAGGTACCGCATCATTTCCGTTTCACTATGGTGTGTATTGAAAACCGGGTGACTCATGAAAGCCGAACTTCGGTTAAGGGTAACCGGTATAATTTCTCCGTGATGGTCGTAATCAAAAAAGGCAGCCACTTCATCCTGCTCACTATAAGTAGCAAAAACGGATAAAATATCCAGGACATCATCCTGCGTACTGCTTTCCCCGATGGAAACAGATACAAACCCGTTTTCCCCATAGAAAAAATTCATGTTCCGGCCTTCGGCGATGGAACGAAGTTTTTCAGGGTCTTTCATTTGAATCAGAAGGGTATCAAAGAAATATTCGTGTATGAGTTCAAAACCCAGTTCCGCCAGACCGTTCGATAAAGCATGCGCGAGGATATTGATCCGGGAGGCGATATCTTTTAAACCCTGCGGACCGTGATATACCGCGAACATCGCGGCCATGTTTGCCAGTAAGGCCTGCGCGGTACATATATTTGAAGTCGCTTTTTCCCTCTTGATATGTTGTTCCCGGGTCTGCAGGGCCATTCTCAGGGCCCGGTTTCCCTGGGCATCCACACTCACACCGATAATTCTTCCGGGGATGGCTCTTTTGAAATCTTCTTTGGCAGCAAAAAAAGCAGCATGCGGACCGCCGAAACCTATGGGAACGCCAAAACGCTGTGCCGAACCGATAGCAACATCCGCACCCAGTTCACCTGGAGGCGTGAGCAGCGTAAGGGCCAGCAGATCGGTTGCCATCACCACAAAACCACCGACAGTCTGTACATCTCTGATAAAGGATCTGTATTCCGGAATATTACCCTCCGCATTTGGATATTGAACAATGGCGCCAAAATAAGTTTCATCCATCCTTGCTTTCGCAAAATCACCTGTTATCAATTCTATACCCAGGGGTTCAGCGCGGGTTACGAGGATGTCGTGGGTTTGCTTGAAAATGGAATGATCAACAAAAAATTTCGGAACGCCGACGTGTTCATGATCCCGGTTTTTTTGGTTAAAGAACATGATCATCGCTTCAGCGGCTGCGGTTCCTTCATCGAGCAGGGATGCATTGGCCAATGGAAGTCCGGTGAGATCACTTACCAGGGTCTGGAAATTCAGCAGGCTTTCCAGCCGGCCCTGTGAAATTTCTGCCTGGTAAGGCGTATACTGGGTATACCATCCCGGATTTTCAAAAACATTCCGGAGGATCACGGAGGGCGTAATCGTATCATAATAACCTTGTCCGATATAATTTTTGAATACCCGGTTTTTGGCTGCCATCTGTTGTATAAGTTCCAGATATCCAGCTTCACTGACGGCCTCCGTTACATAGAGCGTTTTAGGATTCCGGATGGAAGACGGAATGGCTTTGTCAATTAATTCTTCCACCGTTTTTACTCCGATGGTTCTGAGCATCAGCCGGGTTTCTGCTTCACCCGAACCAATATGTCTGCGTGCAAATTCGTGGGTCTGCTTCTCGAATAAATTCATATTCAGGGATGTGTGGATCAAAAGATGTGCAAAGGTAATATGAAATAATTAACTTGCCGAACATGGGCGAAACCTCAAAAGTTACAATGGAGACCTGGGAAAAGATTTCAGAGGATCACCAGAAATTATATAAAAACTTTTTGGCAAAAGCCGGTAAAAAGGAAGTTTTAAGAGAACTTCCGGACCTGCATGAAAAAGCCTTTAAGCAGATCGACTGTTTACAATGCGCCCGCTGTTGTAAGCGGTATTCTCCCCGTTTTAAAGGCCCTGATATCAAAAGGATCTCAAAAGTACTTCAGTTAAAAGAAACAGCCTTTATAGAAAAATACCTGGAGTATGATGAGGAAGGGGATTATGTGGCGGTTTCCGCACCCTGCCCGTTTCTGGGGAATGACAATAAATGTTCCATTTATGAGGACAGGCCTTCAGATTGCAAAAGGTTTCCTTATACGGATGAAGATGTCCTTTTAAAAAGACCCCAGCTTACCCAGAAGAACAGTACATTTTGCCCGATCGTGGTGTCTGTTCTGGAAGGGCTGATGGAAAAAATTAAATGATTCCCTGGATTTCTTCTTCATAAGCGGCCTGTAATCCGCGTTCAATACCATCTCCCTGCCATTCTGTAACGCCGGGAATCGAAGTGGATTTCAAAATTTCATCTTTGGTTTTTCCTGCCTTGATCTGACTGTATACAAAGGCAGACAGGTTTTTCAAATAATCCTGCATGGCTTTTATATCTGCTTTGTTGCCTGTCACTTTTTCGGGATCATATGCATGCCCGAAAATAAATAAGGTATCGTTGTCAAATTCCTGCTGGATTTTATCCAGGACTACGATCCAGTTTTTGACGGAAGCCCCGGCGCTTCTGTCTATAAATGCCCATTTCCGGTTGAAAACCAGGTCTCCGACATGAGCTATATTGGCATGCGGGAAAAAAATCACGGAGTCCCCGTTCGTATGGGCAGCACCGTAATAATAGGTTTTTATAGTCTCCCTCATTTTTTTGTATTCCCAGGTGTCACCATAGGTGATATCGGGATATAGCTGTTCCGTTTCAGTGTTTTTTTCTTTGGCAACCCGTTGCTGATTCAACAGGGAATTTTGATGGGCCGCCACATGGTTTACAATGCCTTTGAACGAGATATTTCCAGCGGTATGATCGCTGTGATGATGCGTATTGATCAGGATCTCGAAAGGTTTATCCTGTTCTTTCTGCAGGGCAGTGATCAGGTGTTTGGATTGATCCGGAAATTCTGCATCCACGACAGCTATATTTTTTTTAGAGATATAGTACCCGATGGTACCTCCTTTTTCTGTAAATATGCCTACGTCGTTGCGCAGCATTTTCATTTTATAAGGATTGTCCTGCATAAACCGGGTCAGCCAGTCTTTTCGTAAAAGAGGGATCGCTCCAATACCAAATCCGGCATTTCTGACAAATGATCTGCGGTTCATAACCCTGTTTTTTCTAAAGTTACCGATTTCTAATATTCCATTTTCCGAAGACTGGGTGCTTTGAACCAGGTGAATGCGACCACCAGCAGGGTCATGCATCCGCCAAATACGACCGAAGGGACCACCCCCAGCAATCGGGCAGCAATACCACTTTCAAACTGGCCGAGCTCATTACTGGAATTGATGAACATGGAATTCACACTCATTACCCGGCCCCGCATATTGTCTGGTGTTTTTAATTGCATAATGGTTCCGCGGGTTACCACACTGATCCCGTCCAGCATGCCACTGAGTAACAATATGCCAAAGGATAACCAGAATAATTTGGAGAGGCCGAAAATGATAATACAGATGCCGAAACCGGTTACGGCAAACAATAGTTTTTTACCCTGTTTATTTTTCGGCGGGAAAAGGGTCAGCAGAATAACCACGCAGATGGAGCCCATATCAGAAGCGCCATTCAGCAATCCGAATCCCTGGGCGCCAACTTTCAGGATGTCACGGGCATATACCGGAATGAGCGCTGTTGCACCCCCGAACAGAACAGCAAAAAGGTCCAGCGAAACCGCGCCAAGTAATTCTTTGGTGCGGAATACAAATGACAATCCTTCTTTCACACTGTCCCAGGTTTTTTTCTCACCCCGTTCATTTAAAGGTTGCATGCGTTTTAAGGAAGTCAATACCAGAAAAGCTATAAAAACCAATAAGACGATTACGATCAGCGTGCCGGTATTTCCCAGTCCGGCAATCAAAAATCCACCCAGGGCATGACCGACTATGGAGGCCGTGAGGAAAACACCTGTATTCCAGGTAATGGCATTCTGTAATTTATCTTTGGGGACCACCTGGGCCAGTATCACACTGAAAATCGGACCTGTAAAAGAACGGATGATGCCGGTACCGAATATGATCAGGTAAATAGCGCCTGCAATCCAATGCGGATTGTGATGGGTTTCGCCGGTTGAGGAGGAGAGGAGTAAAAGAAACAGAGCCGCTGATCCATACAGGCTCACCCCTGTGAGCATTAATTTTCTCTTTTCACTTATATCGATCACGTGCCCTGCATATAGCGCCAGGGAAACAGCCGGAATAAATTCCGATAATCCGACAATCCCGATGGCAATCGGAGCATTGGTCAGGTTATAAATCCACCAGCCAACCAGGGTACTCATCATACGCAGGGCCATGATAAAAATAAAGCGGCCGGTGATCAGGCTTCTGAATGCGGGGATCCTTAAAGCGCCGGCAGGTGAAAAAGAAGAACGATCCGCTGTCATGAAAAACTAAGTTATAAAAGCAGTTCAGGGCAATGTGAAATAATGCTGGCCTGGTTCGTAATCTTTTTCCAGGGCATCGAGGATAATCCGGAAATGTTTTTCATTTCCAAGGAAATCCGCGTTGGCGGCATCAATAAAAAGTGTTTTAATTCCATGCTGCCGGATATAACTTGTATAGGTTTCCTGCAGGCTGAACAGGTAATCATCAGGAATGGATTGTTCGTAAGAACGGTTTCTTTTCTTGATGTTTTTTTGCAAATGTTTTACAGGTGCATGCAGGTAGATTAAAAGGTCGGGCTGAATCAGCTGCTGGTATATGATGTCAAAGAGTTTCTGATAGAGATGAAATTCTTCGTCCGGCAGATTTACTTTGGCAAAAAGCAGGCACTTTGAAAACGTATAGTCGGAAATCGTAACCCGTTGAAAAAGATCTTTCGTATGGATCAGTTCTTTCAATTGCTTGTACCGCTCGGCCATAAAAAAAAGTTCCATTGGAAAAGCATATTGTTTTGGATTTTCATAGAATTTGGGAAGAAAGGGATTTTCAGCGAATGCTTCCAGGATAAGTCGGGAATTAAAATGGCGGGCCAGCAAATGGGCCAGTGTGGTTTTTCCTGCACCAATATTTCCTTCCACTGCAATAAAGTGATAATTCATGCGCTGTAAATATCTGCAATCCCCTGTTGTTATTTACAGGTCATTCCATTTTTTTTACTGCCAATTCATCGGTACATTCCAGCAGCAGCCGGGAAATGGATTTACCTAGAACCGGGTGTAGGAACCCCGGTGAAATTTCATTCAGCGGTTCCAGTACGAATCGTCTTTCAGCAATCCGGGGATGTGGAATGCTCAAACCGGGTTCATTCAACACCAGCCGGTTATAGAAAAGGATATCAATATCGATGATCCGGGGCGCATTCTTCACAGTTCTGATCCTTCCTCCTTTTTCTTCTATCCATAAAATGGCCCTTAACAAAGCGGGCGGATCCAGGTTTGTTTGAACCAGTAAAACCTGATTGAGGAAATCAGGCTGGTCTGTTTTCCCCCAGGGAGCGGTTTCATACAGGGAGGAAGCCTGTAAAATCTGACCGCAAATATGTTCTATATTTGTCCGCGCCTGCTGCATATGAAGGTATCTGTCGCCTTCGTTACCACCTGTCAGCAGATAAGCTTTGTTCATGGATGAATTGTTTAAATCCGGATCAAATATCTTTAATTTTAAAATCATTAAAACAGAAAGCGCATGCGCAGCTTTTTTAAAATATTTTTAGCCAGTTTTCTTGCCCTGATCGTTTTTGTGTTCGTCCTTTTCTTTTTTACCGTTGGATACGTGGGTAGTGTGGTTTCCGGTATCGGAAAATCACAATCAGAAGAAGTCGGATCCAACGGCGTGTTATTGCTGGATCTTAGCCAGTCCTATACTGAAAAAACGGTGGTGGATCCCCTGGCCGGTTTCACTGACGACCGATACAATACGCCGGGTGTGTATAACCTGATCCGCCTGATTCGTTATGCCAAAACGGATTCAGCGATAAAAGGGATTTATATCAAAGCGAATTCAGGTGAAAACGGCCTGGGAACTTCTGAAGAAATCCGGAATGCCCTCCTGGATTTTAAGAAATCCCGAAAATTTATCATTGCCTACGGGGAAGTCATTTCCCTCAAAGCTTATTATACAGCCAATATTGCCGATAAAATTTATTGCAATCCCAAAGGGGGGGTGGAATGGAAGGGATTCACCAGTACCATGCCCTATTTGAAGGGGAGCCTGGATAAGCTGGAAATACAGCCTGAAATTTTTTATGCCGGGAAATTCAAAAGCGCAACCGAACCTTTGCGTGCTGATAAAATGTCTGATGCAAACCGGTTACAGATAACCGAACTGCTGGGAGATATTTTTAATCATATCCTGGATCAAACGGCTGCAATCCGTAATCAGGATACCGCTGTGCTGAGGCGTTGTGTAGATGAGCAATTGATACAGTCTGCCAAAGACGCGATGACTTACAAGCTCGTGGACAGTCTGAAATATAATGACCAGGTGATGGAAGAAATAGCGGAAAAAATTAAAGCTTCTTCGATTACGAACATCAATTTCATTTCCGTTGGAAAATATTATGAATCGGTAAAAACAAAATTGAATAATACGGGTTCTGAACGGATTGCATTGATATATGCGGAAGGGGATATTGTGGGTGGTAAAAACAGTCAGAAAGAGATCGGGCAGGATATCTACCGGTATATTATCCGCAAAGCCCGGCTGGATAAGGATGTGAAGGCGATTGTACTTCGAATCAATTCAGGCGGCGGATCGGCGCTGGTCAGCGAAAACCTATGGAGGGAGCTTACACTGGCGAAGGCCAACAAACCCGTGATCATCAGTTTCGGAGATGTGTCCGCTTCCGGTGGATATTATTTATCGTGCAACGCAGACAGCATTTTTGCAGATCCCATGACCATTACGGGATCCATCGGGGTGTTCAGTATGTTATTCAATACGGAAACTTTTTTCAAAAATAAATTAGGAATTACGTTTGACGGGGTTCACACGGCCAAACAGCCGGATGCGATAACGATGTATCAGCCCCTGACAGATATGCAGCGGAAATTCATTCAGAATGATGTGGATTCCATCTATCATGATTTTACTTTTCGGGTGGCGGACGGCAGGAATAAAAACATCGCTTTTATTGACAGCATCGGGCAGGGCAGGGTCTGGAGCGGAGAAAAAGCTTTGAAACTGGGACTGGTCGACCGGATCGGAGGTGTGGAGGATGCATTGGATTGCGCTGCCCGGATGGCAAAATTAAAATCATACAGGCTGCGTGAATATCCTGAACCCGAAAATTTTCTGGACCTGTTGCTGAATAGTTATAAGCAGTCAGTAAAAATGAAAACCATTCAGGAGGACCTGGGCGAACAGGGTGCCAAATGGTATCAGGTGATGTCTGACTACCAATTCATGGCTGGCGTGCCACAGGCCAGGCTGCCATTCGAATTCAATCTGATTCCTTAGCGCCAACAAATGAAAATGAACCGATCGTATAGTCAGTTCCAGGCCATGATGGCCATCACAAAGGGAAGTCTCAGGGCCATTTTGAGAAGCCCTTCCGCCGTTGTATTCAGCCTTGGTTTCCCGCTGGTCTTTATTTTGGTTTTTGGTTTTATCGGAGGTGGGGGAACGACCGTTACAGTGGCATTAAAAAATCCGGGAGACAGTTCAAATTATATTGTTCGTGCCCTTCAGGCGGGTATTGTAAGAGTTCAGAAAAAAGACGACCGGGATAACCCGCTTTCCATAAAGGACAGTGCATTTTTGACAAACGAATTGGTGAAAGGCAAAATTGCAGCCATCCTTTCACTGGATTCCACTCCTTCTCCTGCAGGATTTACCCGGTATATCATCCATACACAAACATCCTCTGCTTCCGCTGATCAGTATCCCATATTGAAAATGGCTTTGGCGCAAACCATCCAGATCATTGAAGACAAAAGAATTCCGGACCAGTTTAAAATGATCAGTGTCCAGGAACTGCAGCAGGTACCGGGCAGGGAATATAAAATGATTGATTTTATTTTGCCGGGCATGCTGGGTTTTTCACTTTTGAGTGCGGCCGTTTTTGGGGTTGCTTTTGTGTTCTTCAATCTCCGGCAAACCCTGGTGCTCAAAAGATTTTATGCCACGCCCATCAACAGGCGGAATATCGTATTTGGAGAAGGACTCAGCCGGATTTGCTTTCAGCTGATGACTTCGGTGGTGATTATCCTGGTGGGCCATTATTTATTTCATTTCACGCTGGTGCGGGGAATAGTCACATTTCTGGAGATGATGGTATTGAGTTTTCTGGGTTTAGTTGTATTTATGGGATTTGGATTTATCATCAGCAGTGTGGCAAAAAATGAAAGCTCTATTCCTCCCTTTGCCAATATTTTTACCCTGCCGCAATTTTTACTCGGGGGCACTTTTTTTTCCACCCAGGCCTTTCCGAAATGGCTCCAGGGGTTTTGCGAAATACTGCCTTTAAAACAATTGAATGATGCCATGCGCAATGTTGCTTTCGAAGGAGCTTCCCTGATGGACTGCGGCAAACAGATCGGCATCTTGATATTATGGGGTATTGCGATCTATGTGGTTGCGATTAAAACATTTAAATGGGAATAGTTCCTTACAAAATTTTGTTTTGAAACTGATCATTGGCAGCATCATTATTTTTTCAGTCGTTATTTTATTTTTGTTTGCATTATTTCCTTCCGAAATATCGGTTAGCCGGATATTGCTGATTGAAAGTTCTCCCGCACAAGTGGCTAAAAAAATTACGGATCTCCGCGACTGGAAAAATTGGAATGAATTGCTCATGAATTCCATCAGCCAAAATCAGAAAAATTATCCTGAACCCGGTTTGATCGATTCCAATTATATCGGACTGGGATATCTTACGATTGAATTGCTCAAAGCAGGTCCGGATTCAGTAATCACCCGCTGGCAGCGCGGGAATAAGTCTTTTATGGGTAATTTTATTCTTTCGCCCCAGGGGAACGGGCAAACGATCCTGGAATGGACCCTTCATTTTCATATTAAATGGTATCCCTGGGACAAACTGGCCAGCATGTTTTACGAAAAACAACTGGGTCCGGTAATGGAATTGTCCCTTGTGAAACTTCAGAAGGAACTTCAGGCGTCGGGGCGGTGAGTTTGGGAAGTGTGGGAATGAATTACCTGATGAATTCCTCCAGAAGCGGGATTAACGGACAGGAATTGGTATAGATTTAGATGGAAAGGAAATAGAAATTATAATACTAAAAATTGGAGTATGAAAAAACTGATTTTGTTTTCGATGGCCGCTATGATTTTTTTTAGTTCCTGTGGGGATAAGAAACCGCTCAGTCCGCATGAAACCAGTACGGGTTCCAATATATCGGTCCGGTATGGCCGTCCTTATAAAAAAGGAAGGGTCATTTTTGGCGGCCTCGAACCATTTGGAAAAGTATACCGATGTGGTGCGGATTCTGCAACCACGGTAACTTTTGATAAAGACGCGAATTTTGGAGGTAAACCGGTGAAAGCGGGAACATATACCTTATTTGTCATTCCAAATGAACAAAGCTGGACGATTATCCTGAATGGCCAGCTCGGACAATGGGGTGCTTTTGATTATGACAAGTATAAAGATAAAGATGTACTGCATGTGGAAGTGCGGGTAACCCGGCTGGATACGCCCATCGAGCAGCTGACCATCAGCCTGCCGCCTTCTGCCATGATTATCGACTGGGACCAGACGCAGGTCTCTATTCCCGTTAGTTTTGGTTGAAGGTTGGCGGGTGAAAGCGCTGGGCTTCAGGCCTTGACCTCCTTCATTTCACTTCGGTGGCCGATGTGCGTCAGGATGATGGGAAAGGACAAAATAAAATCGTAGATTTTCCTGAGCTGACCGGGACTGATGCAGTAGGGAGGCATCATATAAACGGTGTTTCCCAACGGACGCAGATATATGCCTTTCGAAAGACCCAGTTGCATGATCTCTGCACCTACCTCATTGCCGTATTCATGCCGTCTGGTATTCAATTCAAAAGCCAGGATGGTTCCTATGATGCGGATGTTGAGAAACAGATTATTTGCGCTTTGGGATAATTCTTTTTCCACAAAACCCTCATGATGGGTCCGGATAGAATGGATCTGACCGGTACAGGATTTTCCTTCCAATAAATCCAGACTGGCCAGGGCTGCTGTGCATGCGATGGGGTTGGCGGTAAAAGAATGTCCGTGGAAAAAGGTTTTGGACCGGTCATCACTTAAAAAAGCATCAAATATATGTTGACTGGAAGCGGTAACACCCAGGGCCATGGTTCCGCCGGTCAGTCCTTTGGAAAGACAAATGAAATCCGGAGGAAACAGAAGATATTCACTGGCAAACAGGGAACCGGTGCGTCCGAAACCGGTGAGCACTTCATCTGCAATACAGAGAATTTTTTTTGAATGAATAAAATCCAGCAATTCATTCATGTGACCAGCTTCATAGATTCTCATGCCTCCCGCAGCCTGCAGTAACGGTTCGTAAATAAATGCAGCGATTTGTCCGGAATGGGACTGGATGATGGATTTTATTTTTTCAATATTTCCGTCATCCGGGGTTTCAATAAAAACAACTTCAAATAATAAATCTTTAAAGGCTTCGGTGAAAATTCCGCGGCCACTCACACTCATGGCACCGAACGTGTCTCCGTGATAAGCGTGTTCAAATGCCAGGATTTTATTTCTTTCCGGCATGCCTTTATTTTTCCAGTACTGGATGGCCATTTTCAATGCGACTTCCACTGCAGTGGAGCCGTTATCGGAATAAAAAATTTTAGTCAGATCACCTGGCAGGATCCCGAGTAATCTCTCTGCAAGGGCCACCGCAGGTTCGTGTGTAAAATTGGAGAAAATGACCTGTTCGAGCGTAAGTGCCTGTTTGTATATTTTTTCAGCGATATACGGATGTGCATGACCGTGAATCGTTACCCACCAGCTGCTGACAGCATCTATATATGAATTCCCCGCTTCATCAAAAAGTAAAGCGCCTTCCCCGCGAACGATGGGAACGGGCAGCGGCATATTTTTATGCTGGGTATAGGGATGCCAGATTATTTTTGCATCCCGTTCACTCAGTGAGGGGTTATTCATTACCTAAAGATAGTGGGTTAATGGTTTATGGTTTATGGTGAATGGTGGATAGTGAATGGTTTTTCCATCCACCATTAACCATTAACCTTTCTTATGAAATGTAAGTTTCTTCGAATGCCCTGGTATTTTGCGCGTTTGAGTGGAGAAGCGGCAAATATTTTTTTAAATCCTTCTTCCGTTACTTCTTCCCAGTCTTTTTCGTTGTAATGCAGGATTTCAGCAACCGGTGTGAATGCGGGATCCAGCGTAGGTTTTGAAAAACGGTTCCAGGGACAAACATCCTGACAGATATCGCAGCCGAACATCCAGTTTTCGAATTTATTTTTCATGGGTTCAGGAATGAGGAGATCCTTTAATTCGATGGTGAAATAGGAAATGCATTTGCTGCCGTCCACGACCTTATCCTTTTCAATGGCCTGGGTGGGACAAGCATCAATACAACGCGTACAGGTGCCACAATAGTCAGCCGATTCCGACACATCGTAGGAAAGATCCAGGTCGACAATTAAAGTCGCGATGAAAAAAAACGACCCACTTTTTTTATGAATCAGGTTGCCATTTTTTCCGACCCAGCCCAACCCGCTTAATACCGCCCAGGATCTTTCCAAAACCGGTGCGCTGTCTACAAATCCGCGACCCTGGAAGTCTCCGAATTTTTCTTTCATCCTGGCCAGCAGGAATTGCAGTTTAGGCCGGATGATATCGTGATAATCCTTTCCGTACGCGTATTTTGATATTTTTGGAATATTTTTTTCTTGATCTGCGACAGGAAAATAGTTGATCAGAAAACAAATAACAGATTTCGCACCAGGCAGAAGCTTGTAAGGGTTTACCCTTAGGTCGAAATGTTTTTCCATATAGTGCATATCACCGTGTTTGCCCTGCTGCAGCCAGTTTGCAAGCTTTCGGGCATCTTCGTCCAATGGACGCGCCGCTGCGATTCCACAGAAATCAAAGCCTGCATTAACCGCCAGCGATTTGATAAATTGACTTTTTTCAACTGTATTCATCGTTGAGTCTGTACTTCTTACAGATAATTTATTATATTTTTAGAACGTTATAACCCCTAAACACCCAAACATCGGTACGATGCTCTGTTCGTCAAGGTCATTTTGGCTGTCATACAAATTTACCTTTTTAACGAGGTATTTCATACAAAGATCGTTATTGGTCGCTCTCCCTGTTTTCATGACTTTATTTGTAATAGGCCAGAAGTTTCCCGCATCTGTTATCCCTGACTCTTTAAAGCAAAATGCCAGCATGGTCATTCGGCTGGATGAAAAATCATATGAAATAAGATCCAACAGTGATGTGATTTCCCGCGAGCATCACGTGTACACGATTTTGAATGAAAAGGGTGAGTATTATGCAACCTACAAAACAAGGTATAATAACAAAAGTGTTCTGATTAATAATGTCACAGGTTACTTATATGATGCATCAGGCAAAGAAATAATGCATTTCAAGAAAAAAGATATGCAGGACCAGCCCTTTAATGACGGATCATCATTTGTAAACGATGAACGTCTGAAAGTCGGCAGTTTATATTCTCATACATATCCATATACAGTGGACTTCGAAGAGGAAGACCAAATAACGGAGTTGTTTCAAATAAGCGATTGGCAGCCTCAGGGTAATTTTAATCATTCGGTTCAAAAAAGTACCTATAGTATTACGGCGCCATCAGACTATGCGCTAAGATACAGGATGCTGAATTCATCATTAGTTCCGGTAATTGAAGAAAAGGGCAAAAACAAAACGTATACCTGGAAAATTCAGAATCTCGTAGCCTATGAAGAAGAACCCTATTCAAATATTCTGAATAGTACCCCGCATTTACTGATAGGACTCGGAGATGTGGAAATGGGGGGTTTCAGGGGAAACATGAGTACCTGGAATAACTATGCTAAATTTTACGGTAGTCTTCAAAAGGGAAGGGATATTCTTCCTGATGAAATCAAACACAAGGTGCATGAATTGACTGACGGATTATCTGACCTCCAGGCAAAAGTAGCCGTGTTATACAGTTATCTGCAGCAGAATTCACATTATATAAATGTTCAGCTGGGTATTGGCGGCTGGCAAACGTTTGATGCCAGCTACGTTGCAACTAAAAAATATGGTGACTGCAAGGCACTTTCGAATTTTATGGTTTCTCTATTAAAAGAGGCGGGAATAAAAAGCAATGCAGTAGTGATAAGGGGAGGGCGGGAAAGGATGGATTTCATATCAGATTTTACATATGATCCGTTCAATCATATTATTTGTTGCGTACCGCTGAAAAAAGATACCATCTGGCTTGAATGCACCAGCCAGTCACTGCCTCCGGGATATTTAAGTGAATTTACCTCAAACAGGTACGGATTGCTTATTGATGAAGATGGGGGTAGTCTTGTACATACGCCTTCCTATTTGATGGGTGACAACGTTCAGATAAGAAAAGTAACAGCCGATCTGGATCCCGAAGGGAATCTAAATCTTCTGTCCAAAACTATGTATCGGGCGTTATGTCAGGATGAGGTGGAATCCATCATGCATCATGAATCAAAGGAGGAGCAGCTGAACAGATTAAAAACGGAATTCAATCTGCCGACCTACGATGTCATGTCATTTAACTACCAGGAAGATCATTCCAAACGATTGCCGGTAATCATTGAAACGCTTGAATTAAAAGTCAGCAACTACGCGCAAATATCCGGGAAGCGGATTTTTATTAAACCGGACATTTTAACCCGCTCATCTGAAAAATTAACGGAGGATAAAGATCGCCGGTTAAATATTGAACTGGACGAGGAATTCAGGCATATCGACAGTGCCGATATTAAGATTCCGGCGGGATATGTCGTTGAATCCAGTCCCAAGGATATTATACTGGAAAACAAATTCGGGAAATATCTGCTGAAGACTGAAGTAAAAGGAAATTTAATTGTTTTTACTAGGTTAAGGGAGCAATTCAGCAATCGTTTCCCGCCGAAGGAATATGCTGAAGTTGTAAAATATTATAACGAAATATATGAAGCCGATCATACTAGTATCGTATTGGTAAAACATGAATAAAACTCTCTTAACCGGATGTGAGACCATTTCTCAGTCAGCTGGTTTATATCAACTAAATAACTGCTTGCATGAAAAATAAAACCTGGTGCTCCTTTATTTTCGTTATGGTATTCCTGGTCAAATTGCAGGCACAGGATATCACACCCTATAAATTTGGAAAAATCACTGCAGCGGATTTTAATATTCCGACTTTAGCTTTTGATTCAGGAGCTAATGCCGTTATTATTTCTGACATCGGTAGTACCAGTTTCGAAGGGAATATCCATGGTTATTTTACCCTAGTTTACACACATTATATGAGGGTGAAAATTATTAATAAAAACGGACTTGATATCGGAACCAGGCAGATTAATATCTTTCATAATGCTGATGGGGAATATGAAAAACTCTCTAGTATCAGGGGATCAACATTTAATCTGGAAAACGGTGTTGTACAGCAAACAGTGTTGGACGAAAAGTCTGTCTTCAATGAAAAATATAACAACGATATAGACCGGAAGAAATTCACGATGCCTGCGCTGAAGGAGGGGTCTGTTTTTGATTTGGAATATACCATAAAATCACCCTTTTCCGAGCGATTAAGGTCATGGACTTTTCAAGGAGAATATCCCCGGTTATGGAGTGAATATGTTGTTACGATCCCGCCACCGTTACATTATGTGATGAGCATGAAGGGAGACAATCAATTTACCATAAATTCCAGTAAGGATGTGTTTAAGAATTACACCATTAGGGCAAGTAATGGATCCTACAGCGACGAAGCATATAATATAAGCGGGTCTTCCATCAGTAAAAGATGGGTAAAGAAGGATGTGCCAGCCTTACACGAAGAAGCATTTACAACAACGCTCGATAATTATAATGCAGAAGTATCATTTCAATTGAAATATATACAATGGACTGCCGAAAGTGAACGGCATGAGAACCTGTCGACCTGGAGCCAAACTGCTAAAACTTTACTGGCAAGCGATGAGTTTGGTCTTGTACTTACACATGAAAACGGCTGGATGTCCGACGAGCTGAAATCCGTAATATCGGGCGCCACATCTGATGAAGATAAGGCCAGGAGAATATTTTATTATGTACAGAATAATTTTAAAACGGTTGGCAAGGAAGGTTATGCCAAAGAGGGACTATATGTTCAGGGTTCGTTAAAAGATGTGTTCAAAAAAAAGGAAGGAAATGTCGCAGAAGTGAATCTGCTTCTGATGGCTATGCTGAATAAGGCAAATATAGTGGCAGAGCCGATCATACTGAGCACACGCGACAATGGCATCGCAAGTGTTAATTACCCTTTAATCGGCGAATACAATTATGTTGTTTGTATTGCCTATCCCGGAAATAAAACAGTCATTCTGGATGCGAGTGACCCCTTTAATGGATATGGTCATTTACCCGGAAAGTGTTATAACGGTTTTGGCCACATTATGAATGCGGAGAAACCGTTACCTGTTGAATTTTCAGCGGACTCTTTATGGGAGAGCAGTTTGACGAGCGTGAGAATATATAATGACGATAAAGGCAAGTCGATGGGCTCTTACGTTAATAACATGGGGCAAAGTGAGTCGAATAGTGCCCGGCAGGATATAAACAGTTCTTCTGAAAAAAAATACCAACAGAAAATACAAACACAGTTTGAATCCGATCTGACCATTCAGGAGTTTGGAATTGATTCCCTTAAACAAAATGATTTCCCCCTGACGGTACATTTTGATTTTGAATTGAAAAACGATCCTTCTACGGAATTAATTTATCTCAGTCCCTTATTCGGGGAAGTCTATAAAACCAATCCATTTAAATCGATGGTAAGGCATTATCCTGTTGAAATGCCATATAAAATTGATGAAACCTACACATTAATGATGGAAATTCCTGTAGGATACAAGGTAGATGAAATACCAAAATCAACCCGTGTCACTTATAATGATAAAGACGGCATTTTTGAATATCTCATTCAGCAGGATGGGGATATCATTCAAATGCGTACAAGGCTTAAACTGAATAAGGCCTTTTTCTCTGTCGACGAATATGCAACTTTGCGCGATTTTTTTGCTTTTGTAGTAAAAAAAGAAAGTGAACAGATCGTATTCAAAAAAATAAAATAGACTTTTTGAAATCGAATATTAGGCTCCTTGTTTTATTCAAAGTCTGTTTGATTTTGGGCTTGAGTCATACATCTGCACAGAATAAATCCAATTACTCATTTGGTGGGATTTCGAACAAGGATTTTAGCCTGCCAGCACCCAAATTCGATTCCGGAGCCAATGCTGTAATTATTGCAGATATTGGAAGTACTTCCTTCGAGGCGAACAACAAGGGCTTTTTTACGCTTATTTTTACCCGGTTTGTCCGGGTGAAAATCATAAATAAAAATGGTTATGATATTGGGAATTATAAAATATTACTTTATCAAAATGACGAAGGAGAGGAAAAATTGACTTCTGTCAGGGGATCTGCGTTTAATCTGGAAAATGGAACGATCAATGAAACCAAATTGGATGAGAAGTCCATTTTTAATGAAGTGTATAGTAAAAACATCAGTTACAGGAAATTTTCGATTCCTGCCTTAAAAGAAGGCTCCATTTATGACCTGGAGTATACCATAAAATCACCTTTTGAATCCGAGTTAAGACCATGGTCGTTCCAGGGTGAATACCCGCGATTGTGGAGTGAATATACAGTGACGATTGCACCGCCGTTTCATTATGTAGTGAGTATAAAGGGGGATGATCATTTTGACGTAGATACGGCAAAGCTCATTTTTGGAAATTTTAATGTGCGTGAAGGGGGGGGTGTTTCAGAAAGTCGTTCTATCAGTATTTCAGGAAATTCAACCTACAGGCGCTGGGTGAAGAAAAACATTTCCTCTTTACACCCGGAGCCATTCACGACAACCCTGGACAATTATAACACCAATGTTTCTTTTCAGTTGAATTATTTTCAATGGTCTCCGGATTCTGAACGGAATGATTATATGATAACATGGACCACCAGATCCAAATCTATGATGAAAGATCCGTCTTTTGGCCTCCAGATCACCCAGGACAACAACTGGATTTATTCCGAATTGAAATCCATTCTTGGTGATGCCCGGACAAATGACGAAAAGGTAACTATACTATATAATTATGTTCGTGATAATTTTAAAACAACCAGTAATTATGGTTTATATATTCACAATTCATTAAAGGATGTTTTTAAAAATAAAGAAGGAAATGTAGCTGAAATCAATCTCCTGCTAACACTTATGCTTAGAAAATCCGGAATTAATGCGGATCCAATGATATTAAGTACGAGGAATAATGGGATTGCAGACGAGTCGTATCCCGTCATCAGTGATTATAATTATGTCGTTTGTTTTGCAAATCCAGGCAATAACCGTTCTGTTTTCCTAGATGCCAGTCAGCGGTTCAGTGCATACAACAGATTACCTGCCAGTTGTTATAACGGCTATGCACATATTATAAATGTTGAACGGCCTTTTCCAGTCTACTTATCAGCAGATTCTCTGTTGGATAAGAAAACGACGAGCGTGTTGATACTTAATGATGATAGCGGGAAGATGTTTGGGAACTTTAAATCTGTTATAGGAAACAGTGATTCCTATGAAATGCGTAATGAAATTAACAATTCCTCTGAAAAGGCCTGTGAAAAGAAAATGCAAACAAACGTCGGGGCTGATTTGGTTATAAATAATTTTGGAATTGATTCTTTGAAAAAATACGATTATCCTTTGACGGTTCATTATGATTTTGATTTAAGAGATTTTTCTACTGCGGGAATCCTATATTTTAGTCCGATAATCAGTGATGCCTATAAGACCAATCCTTTTAAAGCCCTGGAGAGGCATTACCCGGTGGAAATGCTGGGTCATATTGACGAAACCTATGTACTCAATATGGATATTCCAACCGGGTATCAGGTTGAAGAACTACCGAAATCAGCCAGGGTATTGTACGGTGATAATGAGGGCTTGTTTGAGTATTTAATACAGAAAGGAGATAATAACTTACAGTTGATCGTCCGGCTTAAACTCAGCAAGGCTTTTTTCCCGACGGAAGAATATGCGGCCCTGCGCGAATTCTTCTCGAATGTGGTGAAAAAAGAAAGCGAACAGATCGTTTTCAAAAAAGTAAAATAATATTTCAAAACTTTTCTTCCGGCTGCTGCACATGCATCCGGTGGAAAAACCGGTGAATGGCAGGAGCCAGGATGACGCCGATATTCGTAATAAATATCACACCACTGAAAAGGGCGTAAAAAGAAGAAAAAAGCTTACCGCTTACGGTTTCGATATTTACCACCGGCCCCATTCCGCTCAATATCATGCAGGCATTGTGCAGGGAATCCAGCCACCCGATACCGGCCGTATAATGATAACCCACCACGCCAAGTAAAATACAAATGAACATGATGAACATTCCAAACAGGAAACTTTTAAAGATCCGCCTTCTAAATACACTGAACGGGGCAAGCGGCTGATGTTTGGATTCCAGCATATTCGAATCTTTGAGCCAAAATTATCTGTTATCTTGCAATTCTCATTTTTTGCTGTTGAAATATTTTCTGGGATTCGATCTGGGTTCTTCTTCTGTGAAAGCGGCCCTGCTGGATGCGGGCAGTGGAAAACCGCTGGCCTCCGCTTTTTCACCTGTTGCCGAAATGAAAATTCATGCGCCCCACCCGGGATTTGCGGAACAGGAGCCGGAAAGCTGGTGGCAGGAATTAATTCGGGCTACAAAACTGCTGAATAAAAAATTTCCTTTTGGTAAAAATGAAATAGGTGCGATCGGCATTTCTTACCAGATGCACGGACTGGTTTGTATTGATAAAAACAATCAGCCGCTGAGACCGGCCATTATCTGGTGCGACAGCCGCGCGGTTCAATACGGATCCGAAGCCTTCGATAATCTGGGCCATCAATTCTGCCTGGAGCATTTTCTGAATTCCCCTGGGAATTTCACCGCTTCAAAATTGAAATGGGTGAAAGAAAATGAACCGGAAATTTATAGGAAAACGGCGCGAGTCCTTTTACCCGGCGATTATATGGCTTTGAAAATGACCGGAGAAGCGGTCACGACCCTTTCCGGATTATCAGAAGGGATTTTTTGGGATTATCAGTCAAACGGAATTGCCAACTCACTGCTGGATTTCTATGGAATCGATCCGGTATTGCTTGCACCCTGCGTCCCCGTTTTCGGAGAGCAGGGCAAATTACAATCATCCGCCTCTGAAGCGCTGGGCATCTCCGAGGGCACCCCGGTCTGTTACCGCGCCGGAGATCAGCCCAATAATGCTTTCTCGCTGCAGGTGCTGGAACCCGGTGAAATCGCTGCCACAGCGGGTACCTCCGGTGTTCTGTATGGGATTTCAGACCATCCGTTGTTTGATACCCGCTCCCGGGTGAATCCCTTTATTCATGTGAATCATCAAACGAACAATCCCCGGTACGGAATCCTGATGTGCCTGAATGGTACGGGCATTTTAAATAGCTGGCTTCGGAGGGAATTTTTCCCGGATGAATCTTACGAAACCATAAATAATGGCGCTGCGATGATGCCTATGGGGGCTGATGGAATATCCTGTTATCCTTTCGGCAACGGCGCTGAACGTATACTGGAAAACAAGAACCCCGGTGGTCAAATCAAAGGACTTGACTTTAACAGGCACAACAAATATCATCTGGCAAGGGCCGCACAGGAAGGCATTGTTTTCTCCCTTATTTACGGAGCTGAAATCATGCAGGAAATGGGCCTTTCAGTAAAACATTTCCGGGCGGGTTATGCCAACATGTTTTTAAGTAATTTGTTCTCCCAAACTTTTGCAAATCTGAGTAATTGTCCCGTAGATTTATATAATACGGATGGTGCGATCGGAGCAGCCCGTGGTGCAGGATTCGGTTCCGGATATTATCCGAATATCAGGGATTGTTTCCGGGGAATGGAAATCGTCAGAAGGGTTGAAACAGAAAAAAACAATTCAGGGCGCATCCGGGAAATATATATGGAGTGGAAGCTTGGGCTGGAAGATATTTTAAAGCCTAAGGCCTAAAGCCGAAGGCAATTCAGATTATCAAATTAATAAAACATGAAAATCGTTCAAGGAGAAAAAGAATTTTTCCCTGGTATAGGTGAAATTAAATTTGAAGGACGCGAATCGGATAACCCGCTCGCATTTAAATGGTATGATGAAAATAAAATCATTGCCGGAAAGAAACTAAAGGACCATGTGAAATTTGCCGTGGCTTATTGGCACAGCTTCTGTAATACCGGCGCGGATCCATTTGGTCCTGGCACCAAAATATATCCCTGGAACAAAGCGGCAGATGCCGTGCGGGCTGCGAAGAATAAAATGGATGCGGCTTTTGAATTCATGACTAAACTGGGAGTGCCCTATTACTGTTTCCATGATATTGATCTGGTAGATGAAGGCGCTTCAGCAGCAGAATATGAAAAAAGATTGCATACCCTGGTAGACTATGCAAAACAAAAGCAATCAGACAGCGGAGTGAAACTTCTTTGGGGAACGGCGAATGTATTTTCCAATCCGCGATATATGAACGGAGCAGCTACCAATCCGGATTTTCCGGCACTGGCCTACGCCGGCCTCCAGATAAAAAATGCCATGGATGCAACCATTGCGCTGGGCGGAGAGAACTATGTATTCTGGGGTGGGCGGGAAGGGTATATGTCGCTTCTCAATACGAATATGAAACGGGAAGTGGAACACCTGGGCCGCTTTCTGGGTGTGGCGCGGGATTATGCGCGCAGGCAGGGATTTAAAGGAACTTTTTTTATTGAACCCAAACCCTGCGAGCCGACGAAGCACCAGTATGATTTTGACTGTGCCACGGTCATCGGATTTCTAAAAGCATTCGGACTGGATAAGGATTTCAAAATAAATATTGAAGTAAATCATGCAACGCTGGCAGGCCATACTTTCCAGCATGAACTGCAGGTAGCGGCGGATGCGGGGATGTTGGGCAGTATTGATGCCAATCGCGGCGATGCACAGAACGGTTGGGATACCGACCAGTTTCCAATTGACCTGAATGAACTCGTCCAATCCATGCTCATCATTCTCGAAGCTGGCGGACTCAGCGGAGGCGGTGTGAACTTTGATGCGAAAACGCGCCGGAACTCAACCGATCCGGAGGATCTTTTCCTGGCTCATATCGGAGGGATGGATACCTTCGCGCGGGGTCTTATCATAGCCGTTCAGGTACTGGAACATTCACCGTATAAAAAATTCAGAAAAGAAAGATATGCCTCTTTCGATTCCGGAAAAGGAAAGGATTTTGAAGATGGAAAGATGGGCCTGGAAGACCTGCGGAATTTTGCACTTTCAAATGGCGAACCCAAACAGATCAGCGGCAAACAGGAGTGGCTGGAGAATATCATTAATCAGTATATCTGAAGAAAGCCTAATGCTTAAAGTCCAAAGGCTAAAACAATTTTGTAATTTTTTTAATAACTGCCAACTGCCAACAAATATCTATCTGCCGAATGCAGCATCCATCTTCTGTTTGAACTGCACATAGAGCTCCTTTTTCGGTTCATCCGGTTTTTTCTGAATCAATAAAGCGGCGTAATTCAGGTTGCGGTCGAGATAAGGATAAAATCCGGTCATATTTAAACTGGTCACCGTACTGCCATTTTGAATCCAGCAACCGAGTGCGTTTTTTAAACCCTCGGCTTCCTTTGGCATAAATTTTACCCGAAGATTTGGAAATTGAATGGTTTCCATTTCTGCAATGGATTTCTCACTCAGTACGGTCTTTCCTTCGAAGGTTCCCTTGTTCAGCAGCATACCCAGGAAATTGATAAAGTCATTTGCTGTCGTAATAGCGCCGTCCGCCGCATTACTGGTTACCCCATTATCATTGGTAAAACTGGTTCCCCGCATTTTACAGGGACGAAGGATTTTATCCTGTACAATCCGGTCGAAGGTTTTTTTTGTCATTACTTCCAGTACGCGGGCGGCGATGTCCGGACCGATCTGGCTGAAATAAATTTCCGTTCCCGGATTAGTATCAATTTCCCTTTTCGAAGCAAAGGCATCCACTTCAGTTTCCAGATCCGGATATTTTGATTTCTGCAGAAGTTTCAGGGGTCCCGGTGGATCTGCCTTTATTCCCGTGGTAAAACTGAGGCAGTTTCGGATGGTAATATAGGTTTTCATATACTTGGCAAAAATGGGAATATACTTACTTACCTTATCGTCGAGTGAAATTTTGCCGTCGTCGACATATGCCATCACCGCAGCGGCGACGAGCCATTGACTGGCAATTCCGGCGGGTACCTGGATTCTTCCGTTAAAATCGCCGATTTCTTTTTCAAGTTCCTTTTTATAAATCAGTTTGCCATCTTTGTAGGCCATGGCAATCACATCATTCCCAAAAAGTTTTTGATTGGTGGTCAGGAAGGCGTCCATCTCCGGGGAAACCGATGGTGCGATTTTGGATGGCTGTGCCCGGGGATTCAGCCAGATTAACAGGCAAAGGCAAAACGGTATGAAGTACCGGCATGTAAAAATTGGTTTATCTGACAGATTTTCAGGGATTTGGAAATGGTTTATCTTTTGAATCATTCTGGCGGATTTAAAATAATAAGTAATGAATTTAAACAACTTTACCATAAAAGCCGCTGACGTGTTGCAACTTGCCCAGCAGCTGGCATTTAATGCCCATCATCCGACCATCGAAACGGAACATCTGATGCAGGCGTTGCTGGAGCAAAAGGATTCTCCGGTAGAATACCTGTTAAAAAAGAATAATGTTACCATTCCGGTACTTGAAACCAAACTGGCTGAGCTGATCAGTAAATTTCCAAAGACCGCAGGAACGGATCCGGCCCAGACCTTAAGCCGGGAAGCCAACAATATTGTGTTGCGGGCTGGAGCCGTTTTAAAACAATTCGGAGATGAATTTATAACACCGGAACACCTGGTGCTCGCCCTGGTTCAGGGCAGTGATGCTACGGCCAAACTTTTAAAAAACGCGGGACTCACGGAAAAGGGACTGATCAGTGCCATTAAAGAATTAAGGAAAGGAGACACCGTTTCTTCCAATACACAGGAAACCCAATTCAATGCCCTGAATAAATATGCAAAGAACCTGAATGAACTCGCCCGTCAGGGAAAACTGGATCCGGTCATTGGCCGCGATGAAGAGATTCGCAGAACACTGCATATACTTTCCCGCCGGAGTAAAAACAACCCGATCCTGGTCGGTGAACCCGGTGTGGGTAAAACGGCCATTGCGGAAGGTCTAGCACACCGGATAGTAAACGGCGATGTACCTGAAAACCTGAAATCGAAAATTATTTATGCCCTGGATATGGGCCAGCTGATTGCCGGCGCCAAGTATAAAGGTGAATTTGAAGAGAGACTAAAATCCGTCGTAAAAGAAGTTGCCGGCAGCGACGGTCAGATTCTATTATTCATCGATGAGATACACACACTCGTGGGAGCGGGTGGAGGTGAGGGGGCAATGGATGCAGCCAATATCCTGAAACCGGCGCTGGCCCGGGGAGATCTCCGGGCAATCGGAGCCACCACGCTGAATGAATACCAGAAATTTTTTGAAAAAGATAAAGCCCTGGAACGCCGTTTCCAGAAGGTGATGATCAATGAACCCAATGTGGAAGACGCGATTTCCATATTGCGCGGACTGAAAGACAGGTATGAAACCCATCACCACGTACGTATCAAAGACGAAGCGATCATCGCAGCGGTAGAATTATCCCAACGATATATAACCGATCGTTTCCTGCCCGATAAAGCCATTGACCTGATCGATGAAAGTGCTGCCAAACTCCGGCTCGAAATGAATTCCATGCCGGAAGAACTGGATCAGATGCAAAGGCAGATCCGCCAGTTGGAAATTGAAAGAGAAGCGATCAAAAGAGAGAACGATGATGAAAAATTACGGCAGCTGAGTATTGAAATCGGAAACCTGAGTGTGAATCGGGATACGCTGATGTCAAAATGGAAACAGGAAAAAGAACTCGTCGAAAAAGTTCAAAATGCCAAAGCGGAGATCGAAGCATTAAAAATTGCCGCAGAAAAAGCTGAACGGGAAGGAGACTATGGAAAAGTGGCTGAGATCCGGTATGGCAAGGTGAAGGAAGCGGAAAAGACCATTGATATATATTCTGAACAGCTTAGAAACAGTACCGAAAAAAGATTATTAAAAGAAGAAGTGGATGCGGAAGATATAGCGGAAGCCGTCGCTAAATCCACCGGGATTCCGGTTTCCAGGATGCTGCAGACCGAAAAGGAAAAACTGTTGAATCTGGAAGATGAATTGCATAACCGGGTGGTGGGACAGGATGAAGCCATTACGGCAGTTGCCGATGCGATCCGCAGAAGCCGTGCCGGGTTGCAGGATCCGAAACGGCCCATTGGCTCATTTATTTTTCTGGGGACAACCGGCGTCGGTAAAACGGAACTGGCCAAGGCCCTGGCTGAATATCTTTTTGATGATGAAAGCATGATGACCCGGATTGATATGAGTGAATACCAGGAAAAACATTCGGTCAGCCGTTTAGTGGGAGCACCTCCCGGATATATCGGATATGAAGAAGGGGGTCAGTTAACTGAAGCCGTGAGGCGCAAACCCTATAGTGTTATTTTACTGGATGAAATCGAAAAAGCGCATCCTGATACATTTAATATTTTACTCCAGGTATTGGATGATGGAAGACTGACGGACAATAAAGGCCGGGTGGTAAACTTTAAGAACACGATTATCATCATGACCAGTAATATGGGCAGCCATATCATACAGGCGAATTTTGAGAATATAACGGAAAACAACAGAGAAAAGGTGGTGGAACAAACCCGCATTGAAGTGATAAATCTTCTAAGGCAAACCATCAGGCCTGAGTTCCTGAACCGGATTGACGAGATTATCATGTTCCAGCCCCTGCTTAAAACGGAAATCAAGGGGATAATCCGAATTCAGCTCGGAAACCTCTCTAAAATGCTGGTAAAAAACGGGATCGATTTGAGGTTTAGTGAATATACCCTTGACTGGCTGGCAGAGAATGGATTTGATGCCCAGTTTGGAGCCCGGCCATTGAAAAGGCTGATTCAAAAAGAAATTGTTAATCCATTGAGTAAAAAGATATTAGCCGGATCCATTGATTTTCTTCACCCGGTGTTGGTGGATGTGTTCGACGGCGTAATCGTATTCCGGAATGAACATCAGGAAAGGGAAAAATCAGGCATAGTATCTTAATAAGTTGTTAACTAAATTATTAAGCTTTGCCACCCCCGTAAAAAAGCTAATTTTTTTCAGTTAAAATACCTATTTTTAGCCGCCTCCTGCCAGTTAGTCTGGCCTGGAGGCTTTTTACTCAACTTTCCGGAAGGAAAACTGTTAATAAGCAAAGAGAAAAATTTAAAGGAATAAATATTATGGCTTTTAAGAAAGAGATCATAGAGATCATTGAACCGAGAGATGTGTTTTTTGGACCGGATACAGCGCCTGTTACCCTGATGGAATTTGGGGAATATGAAAATGAAGACTGTGCTAAAGCGCACGAAGTGGTTAAAAAGATCATGGAAGAATTCAAGGGGAAGGTCCGGTTCAATTTCCGGCATTTTCCACTGACTAAAATTCACCAGCGCAGCCTGAAAGCCGGTGAAGCTTCTGTAGCGGCAGCCCAGGAAGGAAAATTCTGGGAAATGCATAATATCCTCTTCCATAACCGGCATAACCTGGGTACGACCAGTTTAAAACTGCATTCCAGGGAAGCAGGCATATCGAATAAGAAATTCCTGGATCACCTGGTAAATGCCACCTATGGCTGGCAGGTTCAGGGCGACCTGCGGGAAGGGATCAATAAAGGAGTAACCACGGTACCGGCTTTCTTCATCAACGGAGAAATGTTTACCGGCAAGCCGACCTATGATAACCTGAGCAAGGGGATCGAAGCGGCTTTGAAAAAGGCGAAGAAGAAGGAAAAAACACCTGTTAAGGCCTAAAGCATTACGCCAAACGCTTAACGCAGTCCGATAAAAAAATCTAGCGAGCACCGGTTGGTGCTCTTTTTTGTGCTTTTCCCTGACCGCAGCCCACTATTTTTTGTCAATAAGCGTTAAGCGTTAGGCGTTAAGCGTTCAGTTTTAAGCGTTAGGCATTTTGGTAATTAATGCATAAATTCATTAGTTCTAAGACCAATATTGAATGAAAAGCGAAAGCAAATCCAATTCCTCCCATATGAAACCCGGTATACTCCGTCATATACGGAGTTTTAGGATTTGGAAGGAGAAATTACCCCAGGTTTTTAATCAGGTAAAAAACCGGTCCATGCAGGACCGGATGGAATCCATTTCTCAAAAATCACAACAATTTCTCGAAGAGATTAAGTCGCTCGGTTTTACCCGGACGATGGACGAATTGGAACGCGGGAAGCTGAGCGTTTTTAACCAGCTGAATTTTTTCCAATTCATTACCGGCATTATCGTACCCACCATTTGTTTTTTCGGGAACGGCAAGTTCCCGATGACCGCATTTTTTATTGCCAGCCTGCCCGCTTTGGTCAGCCTGGTGGTTTTATACCTGAATTTTTATATTCGTTTTGAGGCAGGTATGATCACTTATTTTATTCTGTATCCGCTGGCTACATCCATTGTATATATGAACGGAATGAATCTGGGTGTTGAATTGTATTTTATTCTGAATGGTATACTGGCCGTTTTTTTTCTACCCTTGCTTAGCCAGATGTTATTTTCAGTGGGACTTTCCATGGTGAGTTATTTTATGCTGGTGGTTATTAAAAAAGAATATGGTTATCAGCTGGTAACAAACAATTTTCCCCTGTATCTCTTCAATCAAATTACTGCGATCATATTCATATTCTATACACTTTTCCTTATCAAAAAAGAAAGCAGTCTGTATCAGTTTGGGATCCTCGCCACCAACAAAGCTTTGCAGGAGATAAATGAAAAAATTGAAAAACAAAAAGGAGAAATCGAGCAAAAAGCTATGGAGCTGGATGAATTGAATTCACTAAAGAACAAACTTTTTTCGGTGATTTCCCACGATATGAAAACACCTATGTATGCACTGCGAAACCTGTTCAGGAGCATGCAGCAATTGAATATGAGCGGAAATGAAATTAAAGCCATCATACCGGACGTTGTGACTGATTTAAATTATACGACCGGCCTTATGGAAAACCTTTTACACTGGGTAAAGAGCCAGATGCAGTCGGCAAATATTTCTCCCGGCGAACTGAATATGGAAGAAATTATTGAAGAGGCCGTACACGTACATAAACTTCAGGCCAGTACTAAGAAAATATCCATCAAACGTGAAATGGATGAGCCATTCACTGTTTTCGCGGATAAGGATATGGTGACGCTGATTTTTAGAAACCTGCTTTCCAATGCTATTAAATTTACTCCCGGGAAGGGGCAAATAATTATCAGACTGAAGAATGAATTTCCTTTTTGCCGTGTTTTTATCATTGATAACGGAATCGGAATGGATCAGGAAGCATTGAAAAGGATCCAGGAAAACAACTATTACAGTACCAGTGGAACTGCGAAGGAAACCGGTACAGGCCTCGGCCTTATGCTCTGCAAAGATTTCCTTTCCAGAAACGGTGGTGCCCTGATGATAGAAAGTGAAAAGGGAAAGGGGAGTTCGTTTTCGTTTACACTTCCTTTGGCCGATCATTGAGGGTGAATGGTATATGGTGAATAGTGTATGGATCCATATACTATCCACCATCTACCATACACCTCTTTACGTTTTCCCTCTCAAATATTGCAAAGGCCAGTCTATATCAACACCGAGTTCTTTAGCAGCAGTTAAAGGGAAATACGGATTCCGAAGGGATTCCCTGGCAATTAAAACCAGATCGGCTTTCCCTGATTGAATAATTTCATTTGCCTGCTTTGCTTCGGTGATTAGTCCGACAGCACCTGTCCGAATCCCTGTTTCCTTACGAATGGATTCTGCAAAAAGAACCTGATAACCTGGTCCCAGCGGGATGCGGACATTTGGCATCAGACCTCCTGAAGAGGCATCCAGCAAATCGACGCCCAGTTTTTTTACTGTTTCGGCCAGCTGAATGGAAGAAGCGAGATCCCATCCGCCCTCCACATAATCCGTAGATGAAATGCGCAGGAATAACGGAAGCGTTTCAGGCCAGACAATCCGGATATCTATAATGATTTCTTTTAATAAACGAATCCGGTTCTCAAAACTTCCGCCATATTCATCGCTGCGATGATTACTCAGTGGGGAAAGAAAACTATTGATCAGGTAGCCATGTGCAGCATGAATTTCAATTACTTGAAATCCGGCATTCAGCGCCCGTCGGGCGGCTGATTTGAAATCATCGCGCAATTGCAAAATATCCGGTTTGGACATGGCTTCGGGAATCGGATCCGTATCCTTAAAAGGTATTGCGGAAGGGGCCTGGGAAATCCATCCCCCTTCGGAAACACCTAAAACTTTTCCGCCTTTCCACGGAGAATGGACACTCGCTTTTCTTCCTGCATGAGCCAGTTGTATACCCGGTACGGATCCCTGCGATTTAATAAAATCAGTAATTTTTTTCAGAACTTCTATATGTTCATCTTTCCAAATGCCCATATCGTCGGGTGAAATCCGACCGCGTGAAGAGACTGCTGTTGCTTCCTGTATTACCAATGCCGCTCCGCCAGTAGCGCGGGTGCCCAGATGAACCAGGTGCCAGTCATTTGCAAATCCATCAACTGAGGAATACTGGCACATCGGTGAAATGGCTATCCGGTTTTTAAATCGGATACTTCTGATTTCCAGTGGATCAAATAACATTTCAAAAATTAATTTTTGGGGATGAAGATTTCCAATCCAGAAAAACTTTGCCAAGGCAGTGAATCAGATCGGAAGGCAACATGGCTTCTTCAGAAAATAATCCGGCAGCCAGATCACCGGCACATCCATGAAGATATACACCCAGGGAAGACGCCACTGCGGGTGTATAAGACTGCGCCAGGAGGGCAGTAATGATTCCGGTGAGCACATCCCCGCTGCCACCTTTCGCCATGCCGGCGTTTCCGCTTGTATTGAATAAAACATTTCCGTCAGGGGAAAAAACGCCTGTAAAATGCCCTTTCAGCACGATGATGATTTTATACTGTATGGCTTTTTGTTTTGCTTTCTCTAATCGTGCCGGGACATCCGCAGTTTCCCCGAACAGGCGGTCAAATTCTTTTGGATGAGGTGTAATGATGGTATCCGGATGGAGGTAGGATAAAAATTTGGGGTGCTGGCTGATAATATTGAGTGCGTCTGCATCCAGGACCAGCGGTTGTTTGAATGTTTTTAAAAAACTTTTTAACATGATCGATGAATCGCTATCCGTCCCGATACCAGGACCGATCCCAGCCGCCTGAAACATTTCCGGATTCGAAGGATAGCTGGTAACATGAAACTGGTCATCGTCCGTATTCACCATCGCTTCCGGCAGCGTCGCCTGCATGATTTCGTATCCGCAGGCCGGGAGGTGAATGGTGAGCAGTCCGGCGCCGGCTGACAGGCAGGCTTTGGAAGCCAGCACGGCGGCGCCTATTTTTCCGTAGGATCCTGCAATAAGCAGCGCATGACCGAAATTTCCTTTGTGCGATAAAGGATCTCTTGATTTATAATGCGAAAGTGCAGTGGACTTTTCAAATAATGAATAGGGAGAACGGAAGCCCTTCAGGTAAGATTCTAACAGGTCCATTTCCCGAAGTTAAGAAAGTATGGGAGTACTTTGCCCCAACAGTCATCCGTCATCCATCATCCGTCATCGTTTCTCCCCGCCACGTCCTTCGGGATCATTGTCGGGTTCATCTGTGTTCTCGTGACTTTGCTGATAGTTTCCGAACACATCACAGAGTTTTTTTGAAGCATACACTCTTTTGTTATCATTATTGCAGAGCGCAATGATCGTTGCATTTTCTTCCATCATGCGGATGAATACGGTCCGGTTGCCATGCCACCAGCCGTTATGGTAAATTAATTTTTTACCGCCGGGAAATACGATCATCCGCCAGCCGAGTCCATAATTCCGTTTGCCTCGTTTTTCGAGACTGTATGGGGTATAGGCGCTATCGAGTGTTGACTTTTTAAACATCACAGCACCCCGCAGGGCGGCGTCCCATTTGAGCATATCTTCCGGTGTACTGTAAATATTTTTATCACCATATATCATGTCAAGGTATTCCGTTGGGTACGGCCTTCCGTTTAATTTATAAGAACGGGTAGCTGTTGCGCTATCCAGGATGGAGTAGACATATGAATCCTGCATATGCAGAGGCTGGAAAAAAGTTTTTGTAATGAATTCATTATACGATTCACCAGAAACTTTTTCAATGATGAGTGCCAGGAATGCGTAATTGGTATTGGAGTATTCGAAATGCCGGCCGGCGGCAACATATTCTACTTCTGTGCGATGCTGAATAATATATTGCAGTAAATCGGCATTTGTAAGATATTTTCTTTTATCCCATCCGGATTGGTCCATGAAATGAACATAGTTTCTCAGCCCGCTTCGCTGACTCAACAGGTTCTTGATGGTAATACCGGGGGGAAAGCCAGCCAGGTATTTGGAGATATCATCATGTATGTCCAGTTTTCCTTCTTCCCATAATTTTAATATCCCCATGGCCGTAAACGTCTTTGAAACCGAAGCCAGATGAAAAGCCGTATGCGCATTTACCGTGTCTTTGTGTTTTCCCGGATCCTTAAAACCGCTGTATTTTTCATATACAATAACCCCATTATGGGCCACTACGAGACCCCCGTTGAATCCATGTGAAAACAGGGAATCAAAAAATTGGCGGGAAGCACTACTATAAACCCGCAATTCCTCCGGATGGAGCGTTTTCGGGCGCGGATTGCCCAGCGCCAGCAGGGTAGAGTCGGAGGGCTGTGCGGCCTGTTTAACAACAGGGGCTTGTCCACAACAAACCAGGAAAGAGGCAGCCAGCAGATAGCAGCAAATGGTTTTCAACAGGTATTTTTTTTTTCAGTTATCAGGCGCAAAAATAAATTATTATGCTATTCCCCTCAGTGGGGACGAGTTTTGTTTTTCCGTTTCCTTTTTTAGGGGCAATTTTGCAGCTTCCATAAAGGAAATAACGTAAAAAAAGGGTAGAGATTATGGCCGACAAAAAAATTACAAGTTATCCAAAGGAAAAAGTTAATATTTTATTCCTCGAGAACATCAGCGATGCAGCCGTGAAGCGGTTTTCAGGGGCTGGTTATACATCTGTTAAGAAACTGACAAAAGCCTTGTCCGAAGCGGATCTGATGAAAGAGATTGAAGACGTTCACCTGCTGGGTATCCGGTCCAAAACGCAGATTACGGAGAAAGTGCTGAAAGCAGCCAGGAAATTGCAGGCCATTGGTTGCTTTTGCATTGGCGTGAACCAGGTGGATCTCAAGAATGCCATGAAAGAAGGGATCGCGGTTTTCAATGCCCCTTATTCCAATACCAGGTCTGTGGCAGAGCTGGTGATCGGCGCTTCCATCATGCTGATCCGCCGGATTCCGGATAAAAGCAAATTTGCGCATGAAGGGGTTTGGATGAAGGAATCCAAGGGCAGTTATGAGCTCCGGGGGAAAACCATGGGAATCATTGGATATGGCAATATTGGAACCCAGGTGAGTATTCTGGCTGAATCCATGGGGATGAAAGTGGTTTTTTATGATGTTGAAACCAGGTTACCCCTGGGCAATGCCGTCGCTAAAAAATCTGTCAGAGACGTGGTTTCTGTTTCCGATATCGTAACCATTCACGTTCCGGATACGGATCTGACGCGAATGATGATCAATAAACAGGTGATCAAACAATTTAAAAAGGGAGCCATATTACTCAACTATGCACGGGGTGAAGTGGTAGATCTCGATGCATTGGGAAAGGCTCTGGAAGAAGGGCATTTATCCGGTGCCGGCGTGGATGTATACCCGTTAGAACCGGAAAAAAACGGAGATAAGTTTACCACACCGCTTCAGCATATACCCAATGTATTACTGACGCCTCATATCGGAGGATCCACCGAAGAAGCGCAGGAAAATATCGGGGATGATGTGAGCAATAAACTTTTTCAATACCTGGAAATGGGCATTTCCACCGGTTCCCACACGATTCCGGAACTCAGTTTACCCCAGCATCCGGATACACACCGGATATTGCATATTCATTATAATGTGCCGGGGGTAATGTCTGACATCAATACCCGGCTGTCCAATCATCATATTAATATTCTGGCGCAGTACCTGAAAACGAACGACGATATCGGATATGTGGTGCTGGACGTGGATAAAAAACTTTCAGCGCAGGCAATTGGTTTGTTGAAAGAAGTGAAGAACACCATTAAGACACGGTTGCTTTATTAATGTGCAGATGTGCAGATGTGCAAATGTGCAAATTATCTCAGGGAACCACCACATCTTTCTTCTGCATCACTTTCTTTCCGATGTCCCATATCTCTCTGTAAGAAAACCAGACGTATTTGAAAGTCTCTTTAAGCTGAACGCCGACCGTTTTATTCAGTACCGAATACATGATCAGGAAGTTGAGAATCGCCGCAACGACCGTGCCATAAGCGGCTCCAAGCCATCCCGTATATTTCAGACCGAGAAACATGAATCCATAGTTCAGGCTCATGGTGAGCAGGTTTACCCAAAAATTAATGCGTGGTTTACCGATTGCATCCATGGTGGTTCCGAACTGGTAGGAAAATGGCCGGAGAAAACTGAACAGGATGACGATTTCCAGAATCGGCACGGCTGCATAATATTTACTTCCAGCCAGGATCCGGATAAATAATTGGGGGATTAAAAAGATCAGGAGGCTGACGGGCGCTAAAATACTCACTATAGTACCAACCATTCTTTCGAAGTAATACCGCACTTTTTCTGTTCCGGCAGTAGCCATCGCTTCTACATTTTTCGGGAATAAAACATCCGCAATCGCAATGGACGGAACATCCATCATATTATTTATCCGGGAAACGACATTGTAATACGCTACGATGTCTGCAGAGATAAGAGTTGACATCAGCTGGTCCGCCGATCTTCCAAAAGCTGAAAAAACATTGGTGCCGAAAATGTATTTTCCGAAATGAAGCATCCGGAGCATGGTTTTCTTATCGGTATCGAACAGGCGGTAAAAATAACCCCTGGCGAAATACAGCAGCATAAGCATACCGCAAATCTGGGAAAGGATTTGCAATTTGACCAGGTTGATCAGGGTAAGGAATGATTTATCAAAAATCAGGAGCAGGATAATCGAAAGCATAAAAAGACCCTGCCTGCACAGGTATCCATAAAAAATGGCCTTGAATTTAAAATGAGCCTGCAATAAAACTTCAAAATGATTAAAAGGGACCAGCACCACGAGCGACAGCATGCCCCATTTAAATAAAGGATACAGTTCGGGTGTATTCAGCCAGTTTGAGAATGTATGTCCGCCGAAAATAAACAGGCCGATGGCCAGGGTCGTAAAAACGATATTCGTAATCAGGGAGGCGGACTGGATTTTATTCCGGTTGTTTATATATTCGGGTTCACTCAGGAATTTGATCATCGGGTTGCGGAGTAAACCCTGCTTCACATTTTCGATCAGTGTAAAAATGGTGAGAAAAAGTGCCCAGATACCCATTTGTTTGACCGTCGGGAAGACCTTTTTGGCCAGGATGATATAACTGATAACGCCAAAGGCAATGAGGGAGAAACGGTTCAGGAGGGTGAAAAAAACAGATTGAATCCAGAAGGATCCTAATTTATTCTTCAAATACGGTGGTTTAATATCATCACGAAGCTATCATTTCCCCTTGAAAAACTGAAATTTAACCACGTTCCGAATGGGTTGGACGCATAAACCGGATACCCGTTTCGGATTACAACCTTTCTTATAATTTATATTATGTCAAATAGAATATTCCGATAGGATACCCACAGATCATTCTCCACTCAATAAGTTGTTTTAAGGACCTACCCTGGGCAGCGCATAGACCAGAAGT